>Ga0172367_10000561_pt1 | contig 57315 bp, 18 predicted proteins | sample Lak10m_FD_114542 | JGI IMG/M metagenome (GOLD analysis project Ga0172367, IMG submission 114542) | Freshwater microbial communities from Kabuno Bay, South-Kivu, Congo - kab_022012_10m | ecosystem: Environmental > Aquatic > Freshwater > Lake | place: Democratic Republic of the Congo: South-Kivu... | reverse complement strand
CGTCGTCACTACGCGGACACCGACCACCAACTGGGATTGGAAGCGGACTTGTTCGCGCTCGATGCGACCCTGATCGAGCTGAGCCTGGCGCTGTTTCCTTGGGCGAAGTGGCAGAGGGAACAGGCTTCGGTGAAGCTCAATGTCCTTCTCGATTTGCGCGGCGATATCCCCGCCTTCGCGAGCCTGCACGAGGGAAATCGGCACGAAGTGGCCTCGCTCGACGACATCCCGATGTATCCCGGATCGTATTACACGATTGATCGCGGATACGTCGACTTCATGCGCCTGCATCGCATGCACCGCGCCGCGGTCTTCTTCGTCACTCGCCTCAAGGTGGGGATCCGCTACTACGTCGCGGCGTCGCGTCGTGTCGATGAAACCGCCGGCCTGCGCTGCGACCAGACGATCCGACTGAACTCCGCAAAGGGACGTCGAGACTACCCGGAGAACCTCCGGCGCGTGAGCTACGTCATCCGGAAAGCGGGGACTTCCTGGTCTTCCTGACCAACACGTTCACACTCGATGCGATCCTCATCGCCGAGATCTACCGCAAGCGTTGGGGCATCGAGTTGTTCTGGCGCTGGATCAAGCAGCACCTGCGACTCCGAGGCTTCTTCGCCCATACGTTCAACGGTGTCCGCGTGCAGGTCTGGACGGCGCTTTGCGCATATCTGCTGGTGGCAATCGCTAAGAAAAGTCGTCATATCGACGCGTCCCTGTATGAAATCCTGCAGATCGTGAGCGTAAGCCCATTTGAGCAAACTCCTTTGGAACAACTACTTATGAAAGATAAGACAAGAAGGTTCAACTCGGTTCCAGATAACCAATTGACCTTCAACTACTTATAACTGGTCGGCCGTGGTGAAACCCCCGCCCATCCGGCTTTTACACGCGCCGAGTGGGACGTTGGCTGATTGACTCGGCGCGAGCGCCCGTCCTGTCTGACGAGGCGTGAACGACAACCCTGGCTTCTTTCGCACTCGCTGGCGGCGTCTGACCTCATGGTGGGCCGACCGCAGGCAGCAAATCGCTGTCCACCTTCTGCTGCTGTTTCTGGGCTTCTCGTTTCTCCTCGTCTACTTCTGGCCCTTCCTGCGTTCGCGCGTTTTCGTGAGCCTGGACTCGGGTCAGGCCGGCATCCTCTGGCAACGGTTCGCCGGGGGCACGAACCTCAATTACATCTACACCGAAGGGTTCCACATCGTGATGCCGTGGAATCGATTGTACGTGTATGATCTCCGCCTGAAGCAGACGCCACACACCGTTCTGGCCCTGTGCAAAAATGGCCTGCCGGTCGAGATCGAGGTCTCGATCCGTCATCGTCCGACGTATCCGTCACTGCCTCTTCTCCACACCGTGGTTGGCCCGAATTATGTGGAGGTCGTGGTAAAACCGGAAATCGAGGCCCACGTCCGAGCGACGGTTTCGCAGTTCGATCCGGCCGAATTGTTCGGATCCGAGGGCTACGTGTCCTCGTTGGTGGTCCAAGGAGCGATGGGTGAGATAAAGCAGCGTTATGTCTCCCTCGACGACCTTCTCATCAAGCAGATCATGTTCCCGAAGCAGGTGCTCGATGCCGTGCAAGCGAAGTTGGTCGAGGAGCAACGTGCCCTCGAGTATCAATACCGCATCCAGCAAGCTCAGAGCGAAGCGGAGCGAAAGCGCATCGAAGCCGATGGTATCCGGGCGTTTCAGGAGTCCGTGGCGTCGTCCGGTTCCTTCCGCGACTTCCTGACCTACGCTGGTATCCAAGCAACGCTGGAGCTGGCGAAGTCGAACAACTCCAAAGTGGTGGTCTTCGGCAACAACGAGAATGGTCTGCCGCTGATGCTCAATCTTCCGCCAGACAACGAGAGCAAGCCGACCGTCAGTCCGCGTCCAACTGAGACGCCCCGGGCCGCGCCCGCTCCCTCCGCCGCTGGCAAGGCTTCCTCCGCCCCCCCGAAGCGCTCTTCAGCCGCTCCGTCCCCCGGCGCGGCCGGCAACGCCCAATGAGTCAGCCCGACCATCGGTCTGTCGACGGGCTCCAGACCCGGCGCGGCCACCTCAAGTCGCTCGCTCTCGGAAGCCTCGGCCTGCTGGCCGCCGGCACCAGCGGCGGCTGCGATCGGCGCCCCGCCAACGAGGGGCTCAGCCGCTTCGAGCGCTGGAAGCGCGAACACCGCCCGGCACGTCCGCCCTACCCGCTCACCTCGCGACTCCGGCTGCTGATCTGGCGCGATTACTTGGATCCGCGGCTGCTGGAGAAGTTCGCCGAGGACTATCAGGTCGAACTGGATGTCACGTACTTTGAGAACAACTCCGAGCTGAAACTGCTCGCGGAGTCGAAGCCCGATGCCTTCGACCTGCTGATGCCGAGCGACTACGTCGTGCAGCGGTTCATCCGGCAGGACCTGATCGCCCCGCTGAACAAAGCGAACCTGCCGAATCTCGGCAATGTCAGCCCGCTGTTCTTCCGCTCCCCGTACGATCCAGAGCTGCAGTACTCCGTCCCGCTCTTCCACAGCTGCCTCGGCGTCACTTTCAATCGCGAGGTCGTTCGGTACATCCCTAAGACGTTCAGCCTCCGAATGCCAACCCGGGAAGAGGAGTTGCTGATGTACGGCTACCGCGCACTGCTGGACGAGCCGCGCGTGGCCCTCACCGCCGCGTTGATGGACGACGGCGTGGGACCGAATGATGCGACGGCACAGACGCTCCAGAAAGTGACTGACCGGCTGATCAACGAGACGGGCGAGCTCGGCATCCGTTACCTCGCCAGCCAGCTTCCCTCCGCCCTCGCCCGCAACGAGATCAAGCTGTCCGTCAATTGGAGCGGCGCCGCCGCCGTCGCGCTGAAGAGCAATTCATCGATCCGTTTCGTCCTGTCCGGTAGTTCGAAACTGGTCCAAGTTGACTGTTTCGTCATCCCGAAGGCCTCCAAGGCCAAGTCGACTGCGGAATTCTTCCTCAACTACCTTATCGATCCGGGGGTGAGTGGAGCGCTGACGAATTACAGTCTCTACGCCAATACGGTGGAGCTGTCGCGGTCGTACGTGGATCGCGACATCCTGCTCGGCCCCGCCTACATGCAGCCGGCGCTGCGGGAGCGCGTCTTCATCACGGACCTTGGTCCGCTCGAAGATGAATTCGAGGCCCAGTGGAAACGCCTGCGGCTGCTCGCCCCCAAGGTCACAGCCAAGGTTCCGCTGCCGCCGCGCGAGGACGCTCGGACCTACGACGCCGCCACGGCACGCTGAGCGTCCGGCCACCTCCCCTCGCCTTCCTTTGAAAAAGTTCATCGCCTTCATCCGGCGCGAGTCGCCGGAGTTCTCCGGCACCCTCGTGGCCCTCACGCTGTTCTCCGGCTTGGTCAACGGCCTGAGCGTCAGCGTGGCCATCCAGACCGCGAAGCGGCTGCGCCCGGGCGAGTTGCACATGCGGGAATTCTTCCTCTTCTCAATCTGCCTCTTCGCCTTCTGGATCACAAAGGAATACGTTCTCAACCGCACGAACCGCATCCTTGAGGGCATCGTCCGCAACGTGCGCGTCCGCATCATCGACGCGATCAAGACGACGAACCTCGCCGTCTTCGAGCGGATCGACCGCGGACGCGTGACGAACACGCTCTCGACGGATGCGATCGCCCTCTCCTACGCGGCTGGCTCCATCATCAACGCGTCGTCCTCCGCATTCATGCTCGTGTTCGTACTTGTCTCCATCGGCATTCTGTCGATGTGGGCCCTGGCGATCACCCTGATCATGGTCGGCACCGCCGTGTACCTCTACATGCAGAAGAGCCACACGCTCTCCCGCGAACTGGGCGAGACCACTCGCCTCGAGAACGCATTCTTCCACAATGTCGACGGCGTGATGTCCGGCTACAAGCAGCTCAAGCTGAACCGCAAGAAGAGCGACGACTTCTTCGGCACCGAGATCTGGAACGTCATCAACGAAACCGCCGCGCTCCGCATCAAGACGGGCAAGACCATGAACCAGTCGGCGCTGCTCAGTCAGACGTTCATGCTCTTCACCATCGCAGGCATCCTGTTCCTCCTGCCGAACCTTCGACCAGGCGACGTTCCCGTCATCGCCCCCGTCCTCGCGATCCTGCTGTTCGCGACCGGCCCGATCAGCGACGTGGTCATGGCCATCCCCGCCCTCGCCCGCGCCGAGGCGTCCATCAGCAACATCGAATCCCTCGAGAACGATCTCCGCCAGCAACGCAGCGAGCTCGAGGCCTTGGTCGAGCGTCAGCCCATCCAGACCGAGCCTTTCGAGTCCATCGCGTGCGTCGGCACGGCTTTCGCCTACGCCCCCATCCCGGGAAACGGTCCGCACGGCTTCCAGCTCCAACCCTTCGACTTCTCACTCAAGGCCGGCGAGATCGTCTTCATCGTCGGCGGCAACGGCAGCGGCAAGTCCACGTTTCTCAAGGTCCTCACTGGGCTCTACGAGCCCGCGATCGGACAGCTGCTCTGGAACGACAAGCCTGTGTCCGCCGACCGCCTCGCGTCCTATCGCAATCTCTTCACACCCATTTTCACCGACTTCTTCCTGTTCCGCCGCCTGATCGGACTCACGCAGGCCGACGAGGCCCATCTGCGCGAGCAACTCAGCACCATGGAACTCGCTGGGAAGGTCGATGTCGCCAACGGTGAGCTTACCACGACCACCCTCTCCACCGGCCAACGGAAGCGTCTCGCCCTCGCCCTCGCCGAAACCGAACACCGCCCGGTCTTCATCTTCGACGAATGGGCCGCCGACCAAGACCCGGTCTTCCGCCGCTTCTTCTACACCGAACTGCTCCCAGCCATGAAGGCACGCGGGCAAACCGTCGTGGCCGTCACCCACGACGACGCCTACTTCGCCCAGGCCGACCGCGTCCTGAAAATGGACTACGGCCGCTTCCTCGAGGGCGAACACCATGTAAAGGCATTCGAGGGCTCACCCAAGAAGCGCCGCAGTTAGTGCGACGAAATGGCAACGGCAAGGTTTGCCGGTTGACACCTCGGCCCGCCCGTCGCCTGCTCTTTTCGCGGTAGATTCACCTGCCGCAATTACGCCAAAGGAAATACATGTCCACTGAAGCCCCCCCCGCGACGGCCGAAACGCCGTCCGCAACCTCAAACGCTGACGCGCTCATTCGCCGGCACACGGTCTATTCCATGGCCGCCGGTCTGGTGCCGCTTCCGCTCGTCGATATCGCCGCGGTCACCGGCGTCCAGGTCAAGATGCTCGGAGACGTCTGCGAAGCCTACGGTCAGGACTTCGACGCTGAGCGTACCCGCAGTGTCATCGCCTCCCTCCTCGCCACGATCAGCGGCATCAGCCTCGGTCGCGGCGTCGTCGCGAGCCTCGTGAAGGCGATTCCGGTCGTCGGCACGATCGGGGGCATGGCCGCCGTCCCCGTCATGGCCGGTGCCACCACTTACGCGCTCGGTCGCGTCTTCGCCGCTCACTTCGAGTCCGGCGGCACGCTGCTCACCTTCGATGCGGCCAAGATGAAGGATGAATTCAAGCGCCAGATCAAAGTCGGCGAAGGCGTCGCGGAGTCCCTCAAGGCCGAGGTCGCCGCCGCCAAGAAGTAATCCTCCTTCCTTAACCTTTATCCTCTTTTCTCCATGCTCGCCACCATCCTCGCGATCCTCCCGCTCATCCTCATCTCCGCGCTGATCGGATACCTCGGGAAGTCCCGCAAATTCGGTTTCTGGGGTAACTTCTTCGTCTCTCTGCTCCTCACGCCGATCATCGGTCTGCTGGTCTTCTTCGCCCAGAGCCCGAAGGCCAAGCCGTAATTACCTCCCTCGTGTCTCCAAAGTCGCCCTACGGGGCGACTTTTTTTTGTCCGCTCTGAGCGAACCGCACTGCCAAAAAGAAACGCTCCTTGGCGATTCACCACCAAGGAGAGTAAGAATCTCACTGAAGTGGCCAAAGGAATGGTACCACGCAAAGAGTTAACGTGATTCCCCCGGGCGCCCTCAACGACTTTCGGGACCACCAAAACGGCACTTCCGCCGAGTCCCTTTCGGCTCCATCCGCCTTCCGTTCCGCTCTTCCTCGCCGGCTTTTCTCGTTTACACGCTCTTCCGCGCCTTCGCCGGATTGCCTCTCCCCCTCCAGGTCCTTTTCCTCTCCTCCGCCATGAAGCGTCTCCTTCGCGCCCTCCCCGCCTTAAGTCTCATCCTCCTCAGCGCCGCGCTCGGCCGCGCCGCCGAGGCCCAGACCGTCGTTCTCGCCAACGGGACCACGCTCGTGGGTGAGGTGATCGCTGAATCCGCCGATCATTTGACGCTCAAGGACGCGGTCCTCGGCACGCTCAACGTGCCCCTGAGCGCGATCAAGTCGCGGATCGGTAGCGCCACCGCCCCAGCCGCAACGTCCGCGCCCGCCTCCGGGGGCGAGGGTGAAGCGCACGTCGCCACCGTCGCCGCCACCACCTTGGGAGGCTCCCACGCCGCCCAAGCCAAGGTCCCGCCTGCGGGCGCCAATCAGGTCCACTGGACGCGCGGTATCCAGTTCAACATCGGCTATATGTCCGGCGCCGCCCCATCCCAGGGCATCGACGCCTCACGCAACATCGGGATCAACTTTGTCCTCGAGCGCGCGAGCCCCAAGCACATCGCGTCCCTCACCGGCAGCTACAACCACGGCCGAGCCAAGCCGGCGCCGCCTTACGTGAACAACATCTCGGCGTCATTCCAGTACGACTACATCTTCAACGAAAAGTATCGTTTCGTGTCCCGCACGACCGCCATGCGCGATCGGCCCAAGCAAATCCTCCACCGCACCGAGGAACTCGCCGGCATCGCCACCACGCTCGTGCGCAATCAGAAGACGCTGCTCGTGGTCGCCCCCGGCCTAGGGTATTCCTTCGGCGAAAAGGATTTCGCAACCGATCTCGATAACCAGCACGTGGGCTTCGGCGCCTATCAGATCTTCAATCACGCGTTCACGCCGACGCTGTCCCTCGAACAGACTTTTTTCTTCTTCCAGTCCTTCGAGGACTCCCAGTACCTCCTCTATAATGGTTCGATCGGACTGAAGACGAAGCTCACCAAGCGGATGTCCTTGATGACGACCTTCCACGCCGCTTTCGACGGTCAACCGGCCCCGGGAATCGAGGAACTGCAGTACCAGACGAACACCGGCATCCAGATCAGCTTCTGATCCACCCGGCTTCGCGTCGTCGTAACCGACGCCGAATCAACGACGCGCCTGCTCCCGTCATCGCGACACGACCCCATCTCCGCTGACCGCGAAAACCCGCCAGCTACCTCTCTCGGCCCATCCCGTCCCCGCCCCTACGTCGTGGCTCCCTCTCCGTCTGCATGGCTCCATCGGGTCAAAGTTTCACCCACCGCCGCCGTTCGTCTCTACGCGTTCCCGTTCGCCGGGGGCGGCGCCTCCGCCTATTTTCCGTGGGCCGCCCATCTTGATCCACGCATCGAACTGTGGGCCATACGCTTTCCCGGCCGCGAGACGCGGCTGCGCGAAAAGCCGGTTTCGTCCTTCAACGAGGCCCTCGCGCGCCTGCGTTCCGAACTCGCACCCCACCTCGCCCCTCCCTACGCACTGATGGGCCACAGTCTCGGCGCCGTCTTCGCCTACGCCTTGACCCGTGAGTTGCAGGCCGCAGGTCGGCCCGGTCCTCGCGCCCTCATCGTCGCCGGCGCCCGTCCTCCCATCCACCCCATCACGGAACCCCGTCTCGCACCGATGCCCGATGGGGAGTTCATCGCCGCGCTGCGCGACCGCTACAATGGGATCCCACCCGCCGTGCTTGCGAACCCGGAGCTGTTCGCCCTCGTCCTGCCGACGCTTCGCGCGGACATCGCAGTCTACGAGAGCTACCGGCACTCCGCCGGCCCCGAAATCCGCTGCCCCGTCGCGGCGTTCGGCGGCGAGCGCGATCCGCTGGTCACCGCCGCCGACCTCGAGGACTGGCGCTCGCTCGTCGCCGGCCCGCTCACGACGCGAATGTTTCCCGGCGACCACTTTTTTCTCCAGGCCGATCCCGCCAGCGCCGCCCGCGCCAGCCAGGATTTTCTGCTCTCAGTCAGCTAGCTGACCCAGTCCGCGAGGAAGGCATCGCCGCCGCTGTCCATACCAACGGCCATCCGTTTCCGCCGCCCTCACGGTCGACGCTTCATTCAAGGGTGGGCTCCGTCTCGGGATCGCTTCCTTCGACTGCCACGCAGGCGCTGCACCGCTCCGCCACCGGGAGCGTGAAGAGCGTCCAGCGCTGACTCGGTTCCTCCTCCCCCTGCCATCGTACGACACGCGGCCGGGGGGCGGCGGGATCCGCTTCCACGGCAAATCCTTCAAGCGGAAACGCCCCCAGCCCGAGCTCGCGGGCCTTCAGCAGCGCTTCCTTGCGGGTCCAGATCGCGAAAAACATCGCGACTCGCTCCGCCGCCGGCGCGCCCGCCAACGCCGCGCGCTCTTCCGGCGCGAACGCTCGCTCCGCCAACACCGCATACTCAAGGTCGCGCCACGCCTCGAGGTCGATCCCGACACGGCGCTCCCACGCCAGCACGAGGCACACCCAGTCCCCGCTGTGGGTCACGTTGAACTGCCACGAGGCCCGTCCGGCCGCGAGAGCGGGCTTGCCGTTCGGGCCAGAGATCAATGGCACCGCGACTGGCGAACAGCCCAGCCGCTCGGCCAGGATGCGCCGGAGGGTGCGCCGGCCGAGAACAAAGCGCGCGACGTCCGCCTGCTGCCGGAATCGTGCGGCACGTGCCTGCTCCTCGGGGGGCAGGTCCACCGTCCAGGCGGCGATCGTCGTGGGATCGCGCTCGAGGCGCAGGCGCCAGACGTGCACCGGCACGGCCCGTGCAGCGTCCCGGAAGCGAAACCCGGGCTCACTCACGCCGAACCGGGGGCGTCCATCTGTCGACGCAGGCTGAGGGGACGCATGTCGGTCCATACGGTCTTGATGTGCTCAAGGCACTCGGTTTTCAGACCGGACTTGCCAGCCTCGCGCCAACCCGCCGGCAGCGGCTTGTAGGCCGGCCAGATCGAGTACTGCTCTTCACCATTCACCACCACATGGTAGGTCGTTGTATCTTCAGTGTCGTTGCTCATTGGAAGGCTCAGGGTTTCGGAAAGGGGATAAGCGGATGTGAAAGGTTCAGCGACGCGCCTGCGCGACGTAGGCCACAATCGCATCCGCGGCCGCCGCGGCACCGCCCGCCGCCCGGGACGCCTCCCGAAGCGTCGCGGCACGCACGCGCATCGCCGGTTCGGTCACCGCGCGCGCAATCGCCGCACCCAGAGTCTCAGCGGTCACCCGCGACGGCTCAAGCATCACGCCGGCACCCTGTGAGTCGAGATGGGCCGAGAGGATCTCCTGCTCGTAGGTCTGCGGTACCGCCACCATCGGCACGCCGAACCAGGCGCCCTCGCGGAGTCCACCGCCAGCCCCGTGGGTGACAAACGCCGACGTCCGCTCGAGCAGCTGCAACTGCGGCGCCGTTCCCGGCGCGAACACGATCACGTTGCCCGGAATCTCCCCAAGCTGCTCCCGTTCGATCCCCGGGCTCAGCACCAGCACGATTTGCCAGTCACGCTTCGCCACCGCCTCAAGCAGGCTGCGGAAGAAGGCCAGCCCAGGATTGTGGATCGTGCCAAACGACACGTACACCAACGGCCGTCCATCGAGCCGCCCAAACGAGAAATCGGTCGGTCGCTCGCGCGCCGCCGTGCACACGCCGACGAACGCATACTCCGGGCCAAACGCCTCGGCATAGGGCTGCAGTGCCCGCGGCAGGTGCACGAGGTTCAGGGGCTGCTTGTTGGTGAACGTGTCGACAAAGTTGATCGGACGGGACAGGCCGTACTGAGCGGCGAGATCGCGCCGCCAGTCCCGGAAGAGTTTCAGGCCTTCCGTCGCTTCCGCGATCCACCCGCGCCGCTGCGGGCGCAGGCGCGGGCAGGCGTGGAAGGTCTGCGCGGTGAAACCCGCCGTCGCCACCGACGCCACCGCCGGCACGCCGAGCACGTGCGCCAGGATCCGTCCCCAGAGGCAGAGCGAGTCGTGCACGATGTAATCCGGCTGCTCCGCCCGGACGCGCGCCAACAAGGCCGGCACCCACTCGCGCGCACACCACGTCAGCACAGGACCGAGGTAGTACTGGTTCGCACCACCCGGCCCAGGGTACGGGGCAATCGGGGGATAGGCGTGGAACACTGCCCCCCGCGATTCAATCTCCGCCTGAAACGGCGGCACCTCAAAGTAGGCGACGCGATCACCGCGACGCACGAGCTCGCCGACGAGCCCGAGGGTCGGAATGACATGGCCCGGCGCGGAAACGTTGAGGAAGACCGCCTTCATCAGTCGATCAGGATCTCGCGCTCACCAAAGAGCCGCTCGGCTTTGAGGCCGTGGGCCCGACACTCGGCGACAAGCTGGTTCGACGCCTTGATCGGGTTCGACTCCTCCGTGTACTTGATGCTCATGACGTAGTTCAGCCAGGGCTCCTGGCCCATGGCATAGACGTATGCCTCCTTGCAGCCAAAGCGGCGCACGATATCGATGCCGCGCTCGTAATTGGAGCCCGCCAGGCGCCGCGAGTGATCCATTTTGCGATCCAAGGGCTTCGTAAGCAACGGGCCGTACATCCACGAAAGCGGCGCCCCGTCGCACTCCATGCCGAGAAACAGCACATCGACGTTCCCCGTCAGCTTCTGCGTGTACTCGTAGAGCTTCGGCTCGATGTTGCAGGAGTCGGCCGCGAACATCAGGCGGTGGCCGTGGAGGTCGACGAGGAACGCGCTCTTCGTGCGAATCGCCAGATCGGCGTGCTCGCCGAAGAAGGGCAGGCCGGTGATCCGACCCACCGGAGTCTGAATCGTCTCGAACTCCTCGATGGAGAGGACGCTCTTGAAGCCCACCGCCTCGAGCATCATCTTCAGGGACGGATCCTGGATCGCGCCGTTGCCGTTGCGCGGCACGACGACGTGCTTCACGCGCCCACGGAGCTGGAGCATGGTCTCGAAGAGGATGTGGTCCTGGTGATTGTGCGTGATCAGGACGTAATCGATCGTCTCGGGGAGGTCTTCGTAGGTGAAGCGCGCGATCTCGTGGTCGTAGGTGTAGCTGAGTACCGGGTCGAGGAGGACCGAGGTGCCTCCCGCCTCGACGAGGATGCAGGCATGGCCGAAGTACCGCCAGCGAACGCCATTGCCCGTGTAAGGCTCGTAGCGGCGCGGCGCCTCGGACGTGAACATCTTCGCAAACGCCTCCCGGTCCTCCGTCGCCACGCCCAGCTTGTCGGCGATCGCGTCGACCGAACCGGCCTTCCACTTCATCGCAAACAGCTCGTCGATGACCGGGCTCTCGAAGGGAATCTGGATGTGCACGTCGCCAGGCGTCCGGAGACGCGGCGTGCTCAGGATGAAGGGTCGGTCATCGCTGCTGATCAGCGAGAGCATCAGGCTCTGTCGGCTCGCATCGTAGTACTTACTTTGGTACAAGAGCGGTTCAATCAACCGAAAGGACGGCTGGTTGTTCATGTCATACACCAGCTCGACATATCCCTTCAGGATCTCCGGCACCTTCGCATAGAGCGGTTCGAGCGAGAAGCCCTTCGCCTCAACGCGGAGCACCTGATCGAGCTGCTTGATCGCCTCCGTGAAGGCGATCATCTGGCCCTGATCCCGCTTCGTCTTGTCGATCAGCGCCTGAATCTCGTCCACCCGCTTCCCGTCATAATCAATGAAGGGCCCACCCAGCATCGCGGGGTTCTTCACCGCCGCCGCGTGCACCTGCGGAGCCTGCACGTACGACTGCATGATCTTGAGGTGACGGTCGACGATGTTCATCGCCGCGGTCGCGGGAGAAATCAGGTGCGACCACGCATACCACGATTCAACCAGAGGCTCGACTTGGACGTTTTGCCGAAGATAGAGGGCGTTGGACATAAGCAGGATACAGGATGATGGAAAATCTCAGGGGGTTTCCGCGGCGTCAAGGAGGTCGCCCATCCGGGCAGCCAATCCGTCCACGAGCGGGGGCCGAAGCATACTATTATGGTCGCCCTCCGCGTTGACGATGGCGACACCACCGGCCGCCAGCGCCGCCCAGCCGGCACTCGGGTCCGCCGCGGTCTCCGCCGCCACTCCCGCCGTCCGTACGAGGGTCAACCCGCCGGAAAACGAGCCGGGCCGATAGTGCAGCAGAGCATGCAGGTTGGCTTGGTAAACGGCGACGAGTCCGGCGATCATCGCTACATCCGCACCGGGCGGGGCGATGCCGGCCTCGCGGGAACGTTCGAGGAAGAACTGCAGACGCTCCTCGGGCGTGCGGGATTCGAGGTCGGCGGACGGCAGGACGAACGACACGCCGAAATGGGCGCCAATCTGGTGCGCCATGAACTCAAGGGCCTCCACATCCGTGGGCTCATGATCGATCATCCCCCGCGCGACGTCCGGGGCGAGGTGATCGAGCAGGATCAGGGCGCCGACTCGCCCACTTCCCCCTGCCTCGAGCTGCCGCGCCATTTCAAATGCCACGCTCGCACCGAAGGAGTGTCCGGCGAGGTGGTAAGGGCCTTGCGGGAAACGCTCGCGGATGGCCTTCACATAGGCGGCCGCCATGTCCTCCACCGAGCGGAGGGGCGGCATCAGGCCATCGAGCCCAGGCGCCTGCAGCGCGTAGAAGGGCCGATCCCTCGGGAACCGCGCCGCGAGGTCAAAGTACGAGAGCACCGACCCACCGCCCGGATGCACGCAGAACAACGGAGCCTTCGCTCCCTCCGGCTTCAGGCCGACAAGCGGGGTGAAGGCGGCATCGCCGTGACCCGACTCGATCGCCGCCGCCATCGCCTCGACCGTGCCGTGTTCGAACAAGAGATTGAGCGAAACTCGAGCGCCGAGCCGGCCCTCGACTTCCGCGAGCAGCCGCGTGGCCAGTAGCGAATGTCCGCCCAGCTCGAAGAACAGGTCCTTCACGCCGACGTGAGAAACGCCGAGGACGTCCTGCCAAATCGCGACGAGCCGCGCTTCCAGCGGCGTGCGAGCACCGAGCCCACCCGCGAGCGCTCCTGCCACCGAGTCGGGATCCGGCAGGGCCCGGCGGTTGACCTTCCCGTTGCGTCCCAGTGGCAGCTCCGCGAGCCGCACAAACACGGCCGGCACCATGTACGCCGGCAGGCGGCCGCTGAGGAACTCGCGGAGCTCCGCCGCTGTCGGGGGTTCATCCGCATCCGTCGTGAAATAGGCCACGAGCTGCTTGTCCGCGCCCACCCCACGCACGTGCGCCACGGCATCGCGGACGGCATGCTGTTGGCGCAACGCGGCCTCGATCTCGCCCAACTCGATGCGGAATCCACGCAGCTTCACCTGCTGGTCCAGGCGCCCAAGGAACTCGATCGTACCGTCGGGCAGCCACCGCGCGCGGTCACCGGTGCGGTACACGCTGGCGCCTTCGCGGCGCGACACGGGATCAGTGACGAAACGTTCCGCCGTTGCCTCAGGCTGCCGGAAATAGCCGCGCGCCAAGCCGGAACCGCCCGTCACCAATTCCCCGGGCACTCCCACCGGCACGGGCTCACCCCGCCGATCCACGATGAACACCCGCGTGCCGTTGACCGGACGCCCAATCGGCACGCTCGTGCCGAGCGCCTCGGCCGCCCCAACCGTATGGCAGGTCGTGAACACGGTGTTCTCGGTGGGACCGTAGCCGTTAATGATCCGCAGCGACGGATAGATCGCCGCGAGCTTCCGGATGTGTGCAACGGAAAGCGCGTCACCGCCGGCGAGCACTTGGCGCAAGCCGGCTAGGTCCGCGATTTGGTGATCAATCAGCTGGTGAAACAGTCCTGCCGTGAACCACGCGATGCTGACCTCAGAAGCGCGCAGGGCGGCGCCCAGCTCCGACAGCGACAATGCGCCCGGTGGCGCGATCCAGAGCTGCGCACCGTTCAACAGGGGGAGCCAAATTTCCAACACCGAGGCGTCAAACGACAGCGGCGCGAACTGCAGCACCCGATCGGTCGGCGCGATCGAAACGAAGTTTGGTTCGTTCACCAAGCGCTGCACCGCACGGTGCGGCACCGCCACGCCCTTGGGAACGCCGGTGGAGCCCGACGTGTGCATGACGTAGAGCAGGCTCTCCGGTCCGCCCACCGGCGGTGGATTCTCCACCGACTCTCCAGCGAAGAGCGCCTCGGCGGCGTCCACCGACAGCGCGTAGAACATGCCCGAGGGCAGGCGATCCGAGAGGTGATCCTGCAGCAGAATCGCGGCCGGCTGCGCCTCGTCGATCAGCTGCGTGAGGCGATCGATCGGATCGTCTGGATTCAGGGGCAAAAAGAAGCCGCCCGCCTTCGCCACCGCCAGCATCGCCATCACCGCCTCAGGCGAGCGCTCCGTCATGAGTCCGACCGGGGTCTCCGCAGCGATGCCGAGACCGCGGAGATGCCATGCGAGCCGGTTCGCCCGCGCGTTGAGCTCGTCGTAGGTCCACACCACGTCGCCCTGGCTGACGGCGACGTCCGCTCCGTGCCGCGCCACTACCGCCTCGAAGCGCGCCGCAATCGTGAGCGCCGGGGCCGCCAGACGCGCGGCCTCATTCCACTGCTCCAGACGACGGCGAACCTCGGCCGGAGCCTGAAGGGGTAGCGCATCGAGGGCCGTGCTGGGTGCCCGACCCGCCGCCTCCATCAACGTCGCGAGGTGGCGCCCAAAGCGTGCCACCGTCTCAGCCGTGAAGAGGTCCGTCGTGAACTCCCAAGCGCCCGCCACTCCTTGCGGCGTCTCTTGGAGCAGGAGCATGAGTTCGAATTTCGAGATCTCTACCGGCAGCGGCTCTTCCGCGATGACCAGTTCTTCCAACCGGAACTCCGCCGGCGGGAGATTCAACAGCACGAGCACGACTTGGAACAGCGGCGTGCGGCTGAGGTCACGCCGCGGCGCCACGGCCTCGACGACGGCCTCGAAGGGCACCTCCTGGTGGGCATAGGCGTCAAGACAGGTGCGACGTGACTGGACAACGAGGTCAGCGAAGGTGACCGTCGCCGCCGTGTCCTGTCGCAACGCGAGGGTGTTGACGAAGAATCCGACCAAGGGCTCGAGCTCGCGCCGCTGGCGATTCGCCACGCTGGTGCCAACAATCAAATCATCCTGGCCCGACTCGCGCCGCAGCCACGCCGTGAACGCGGCCAGCAGGACCATGAACAACGTGGCCCCGTGCTCGCGGGCGATCTCGTTGAGCGCATCCGTCGCGGTTTGCGAAAGAGCGAAGGGGACGCGCGCACCCCGGCCGCTGAGCACGGCAGGACGCGCATGGTCGGTCGGAAGCTCGAGCTGCGGGGCTTCCGCCAGCGCGGTTTTCCAGAAAGCGAGTTTCTCGGCGAGGATGTCATCCCGCATCCAGTCCCGCTGCCAACGCGCGTAATCCGAATACTGCAGCGCGGGTTCCGGTAGCGCCGGCGGCTGACTCCTACGCGCGGCACGGTAGAGCTCCGCGAGCTCACGCACCGCGACGCTGATCGACCAGCCATCCGAGACGATGTGATGCGTCGCGATGAGGAGTCGCCAGGTTTGATCGTCCGTGCGGTAGAGCGCCGCACGCAAGAAGGGCCCACGGGTAAAGTCGAAGGGCTCCGCTGCGCGCCCCGCGGCGCGAGCCTGAACCGCCGCCGCCCGCTCCGCGGCTGGAAGCGCACGCAGGTCTTCCTCCACCAAAGCCACCGGACCGGCCGGTAAGGCGCGCTGCTGTCCATGGCCCGCCACTTCAACAAAGACGGTCCGCAGCGCCGCGTGGCGCTTCACCAGTCCGTCCAGCGCGGCTTGCAACGCTTCCACGTCCAGTTGTCCGCGCAGACACAGGAGCGCCGACACGTGGTAGGTGATCTGGCCGGGCACCAACTGTTCAAGGAACCAGAGGCGATCCTGCGAAAAGCTCAGCGGCGCCCCAGCCGCCTCGTCACCGCGCGCGATCGTCGGCTGCGTCGCTCCTTCGGTCCGCCCGGCGGCCAGACGTGGCGCAAGGCCGGCAATCGTCGGCCGCTCAAACACCGTGGCCAAAGCGAGGTCAACGCCCGCGACCGCTCGGATGCGGGCAACCAACTGCGCCGCCAGCAGGGAGTGCCCACCCAGTGCGAAGAAGTCATCGTCCATACCCACGCGCGCGACGGCGAGCAGATCGGTCCAAATCGCCGCCAGCATCTCTTCCTCCGGACTGCGGGGAGCTACGTAAGCCGCACCGACTGTCTCGGGCTCCTCGACCGGCACGGGAAGCGCCCGACGGTCCACCTTTCCGTTGACCGTGAGCGGCAGCCGCTCCAGCAGCACGAAGGACGCCGGAATCATGTACTCCGGGACGCGTCCCTTGAGGTGCTCCCGCAACCGCGGCACCAGCCTACGGGCCAGCTTCGCTTGTAGGGGCTGGTTCGTCAGCACCGTGCCCCCCCGCGTCTCCAGGGCGCGCTCCTCCGTCGCCGTCCGCGTCGGCGCCGGGACTTCAGTCCGGCGCGCGAGGACTTCGCGAAATTCCGCCACCGTCCCGACGCCTGCTCCGCTTTCGATCCACGCAAGGACCTGCAGGTCACGCGCGAGAGAATCGGCCACCGGCGCCGACAGGACATAGCGTGGCACGGACCCCGGCGCCGAAACGGTCCGGGGTTTCCCAACGTGCAGGATGACGTCGTAGCGGAATTTCGTCAGTTCGTTCACGCAGGAACCGACCCGGACGCGGAGTTCGACTCCGGTCAGCGCAGGTTCTTTCTCCACCAAGGCCCGGAAGAATCCGGGATCCACCACCAGTTCCTCCTCTCGCGCCAAGCCCCGCTGCACGCGAGTCGCCAGTTCCGCGCGGCTCACGTCACCCGCCGCGCGATGGAACTGCACCGACGCATGGTACGCCGACAGGAGCGCCAAGCTGCGGACGTCGCCCACAAACACGCGTCCGCCCGGCGCGGTCGCCGCGATCGCGCCGCGTAGGACCCGCTCGAGGTGCTCCGGCCCGGAGAAATACTGGATCACCGAGTTGATCACGGTGAGGTCGTACGACGCCGGAGCGATATCGCGGAAATCTCCGGCTTCCGCCTGACGCGCGCGCACCGCCGCGAGCCCGCGCTCGGCGGCGACCCGGCGGACAGTCTCGACAGCGGCGGACGAGAGATCGAGCCCGAGGTACTCGGTGCAGTCCGGCGCGAGCGAGAAGAGGATCATACCGGATCCCGAGCCAATCTCGAGGACCCGCCGTGGTGCGCCCTCCCGCAGCTGCGCAACTGTGTCGTCGAGCCACTCGCGAATCTCCGCCGCCGACATGGGCTCTCCGTCGTAGCTGCTGTTCCAGCCGATGATGTTGAAGGTAGGATCGTCCCCCACCCCCGGCTGCCGGTAGTTTTCCTCGAACATCAACCGCCACTGATCCACATGCTCATGCTGCCAGCGTTCCTGCTCCACGCTGGGCTGCGCCGCCTCGGTGATCGCAGCGACGTACGCCACGAGGCGCGCATCGCCCGGCCGGTCCTCCCGCAGCATCACCGACGTTTCCCGGACCGCTGGGTGCAGGGCCAGCGCCGCTTCGATCTCGCCAGGCTCAACCCGGTAGCCGCGGAGTTTGAACTGATCGTCACAGCGACCGAGGAATTCGAGCACGCCGTCAGAACGACGCACCACGCGGTCACCCGTGCGGTACATACGGGCACCGGCAACGGGTGAGTAAGGATCCGGGCGGAAACGATCGGCCGAAAGGTCGGGACGGAAGCGGTAACCGCGCGCGACTCCCGCCCCGCCGATCCACAGTTCCCCCGGCACCCCCGTCGGGACCGGCTCCAGCGCGGTATCGAGGACGTAGAGACGCGTGTTCGCGATTGGGCGGCCGATCGGAATGACCTCACCACCCAAGTCCGCGTCGGAGACTTCGTGGATGCAACAGCCCACCACCGTCTCGGTCGGGCCGTACTCATTGATCAGGCGCGTCTCGGGCGCGTGCCGCCGCCAGAAAGCGACGTGCGCGGGCAGGAGCTGTTCTCCACCGATCACGAAGCAACGCGCCCGGTCACGCGCCTCCGGCGCCGGGAGGAGGTCGTTGAGTAGGTGCAGGTGCGCCGGCGTGACCTTGACCGGTGAGGCGCCGTGGCCGGCCCGGAGTTGGCGCGCCAGACCCTCTGGCCCCGCCGCTTCGCGCACGATCTCAATCGGACTTCCCGCAAGGAGCGGCGGGAAAAGACTCGTGACGGTCAGGTCGAAGGCGATCGAGGAGTGCAACGGCGCACCGTGACCGGCGGCGACGTCGTAAGCTTCCACCGCCCAGCGGAGGTAGTTAATCAGGCCCGCATGCGTAATCTCGCTACCCTTCGGTCGACCGGTCGAACCGGAGGTATAGATCACGTAAGCGAGGCTCTCGGGAAGAATCGCCGCCGGCGTCGCTGACTTCTTTTTGACGGCGGCCGGGGAAAGCGCCTCGAGACCGATCCAGATTTTTTCGGGCCCTCCCGAGGGGCGAGCCCGACCGAGAACCCAAGCCGCACGGCTGTCGTCGAGCATGTAGCGAAGTCGGTCCACGGGGTTCGCCGGATCGAGCGGCAGATAGGCCGCCCCGGTCTCCAAAACGCCGAGAATTGCCGCCACCAAGTCGGCACTGCGCTCCAGCCACACCGCCACGAGGCTCTCCGGTCCCACACCACGACGTTGCAGCTCTGCGGCAATGCTTCGGGACCGCGCATCCAGCTCCGCTACCGTCCACGTCGTCTCGCCGTCGCGCAGCGCGATCGCGGTGGGCGCGTCTGCCACGCGGGCGCGCCAGAGGTCCACCACCGTGCCCGCGGGCCACACCCGCCGCGTCGCGTCGTCCGCATCGAGCAACGTCGCCCGCTCTGCCGTCGACAAGAGGGGAAGCAGCGCCAGCGGCGCATCCGGTGCCGACAGCGCCGAGGTCAGCAGGGTCTGCCAGTGTTCCGCGAGCCGCTCCATGGTTTCCTGCCGGAAGAGGCGGCGATCGTAAGCGAGCGCGCCGGCGAGCTGGCCGTCGCGTTCACTGAGGAAGACTTCCAGATCGAACCGCGCCGACTGGTCATCATCCAGCCGGGCCACGGTCAAACCGGGCAGCGAGAGCGCGCCGCCGGGGGCGTTCTGGAAAGCCAGGGCCACTTGAAACAGAGGATGACGATTCGCACGTCGCGCGGGTTTGAGCTCGTCGACGATCTGCTGGAACGGAATCTCACTGAACTCGTGCGCCGCCAGCATCCGCTCCCGCACCGAGCGAACAAGCGCGCGGAAACCGGCCCTACCATCCACGGCGGTCCGGACGACGAGCAGGTTCACGAAGAAACCGATCAGACCTTCAACCTCCGACGGCGTTCGATTCGCCGAGGGCATGCCGACCGCGATGTCGGCCTCTCCCGTATAGCGCGCCAGCAGCGCGTGCAGGCTCGCCGTCGCCACCATTGCCGGGGTCGCGCCTTCCGCCTCCGCCAACGCCCGCAGCGACTTCGTCAACGCCACCGGCCACGCGAAGGCCACGCGCCCGCCATCAATCGGTCCCGCCACTGTGGGTCGGCGGAAGTCGGTCGGGAGCTCCGTCTCCGGCAGTCCCGCCAACTCGCGGCACCACCAGTCGAGCCCCACCCTAACCTGCTCCTTGCCGAGACGCGCGCGCTGCCACGAGGCGTAGTCACCGTAGCTGATCGGAAGCGGAGCCAGCGCCGGTTCGCGACCCGCGGACTGCGCCGTGTAGCATTCGCCAAGTTCCCGCGCGAACACGCCGATCGACCAGCCGTCACCGATGATGTGATGCAACGCGATGATCAGGACATGGCGCTGCGGCGAGCGGCGCAGCAGCGCCGCGCGGAAAAGCGGTCCGCGTCGGAGGTCGAAGACGCGCTGGGTCTCCTCCGCCACACGACGCGTCACGGCGTCGTCATCCGCCACGTCCTCGGCCGCCAGCGCGAACGCCGCGACCGGACCAACGCGCTGACGCAGCTCCTCGCCTTCCACGGTGAAAGTGGTCCGGAGCACCGCATGGCGGTCCACCACCGCCGCGATCGCCCGCGATAGCGCCGAAACGTCCAAGCTCCCGTCGAGCGCGAGCGCCGCCGACATGTTCATCGCCGACGACTCCGGCTCCATCTGCTGCAGCAACCAGAGTCTCTCCTGTTGGAACGAGGCCGGCACGGGCGCACCTTCCGCCAGCCGCGGAATCGTGGTCTCCACGCGCTCGATTCCCTCGTCGGCCAGCAACTGGGCGAGCAGGGCGAGTTCTTGATCGGCAGGGTCAGGCTTCATCACGCGGAGTCTTGGCAGAACGGAAGGTTCAGGAGTTCGGGCTGCGGCGCTGCGCCAGCAGACGCGCCCGATCCTCCGGGCTGAGCGCGCGCACCTGCAGCCAGACCTGCGCCGTGCGCCGGGCGCGTCCCGGGGCGGTTTCGGCCGCGACCAGAGCCCGGGCGATGCGCTCCGGCGTCGCCGTCTCGAAGAACACGCGCAGCGGCAGCTCGATCTGGAAGACCTGCCGGAGCCGCGCAAGCACCTGCGCGGCGAGCAACGAGTGACCGCCGAGGTCGAAGAAATTATCCGTGGCACCGACACGCCCGACGCCGAGGATCTCCTGCAGCAGCGCCGCCACCGCCTTTTCCACGTCGTCACGCGGAGCGACGAAATCCGCCGACAAGGCATCCTCCGCCGGAATCGGCAGCGCCGGGCGGTCGAGCTTACCGTTCGGGGTGAGCGGGAGCTGGGAAAGGAGTACGAAGGTGGCCGGGACCATGTAGTCCGGCAGGCGGTCGCGGAGCGCAGCACGGAGGGCCACGAGGTCTGGGGCGGGGCTGGCAACGAGATAGCCGACCAGGCGCTTGTCGCCCGGACGATCCTCACGCAGCGCCACCGCGGCACCGGTCACTCCCGCGTACTCGCGCATTGCGGTCTCGATTTCCGCGAGCTCAATGCGGAAGCCGCGGAGCTTCACCTGCTGATCGATGCGGCCGAGGAATTCGATCTCGTCCGACGCCGTGCGGCGCACGAGGTCACCGGTCGCGTAGAGACGCGATCCCGGGACTCCGAAGGGATCTGGCACGAACCGCTCCGCGGTCAGATCCGGTCGGCCGAGGTAGCCACGCGCCAGTCCATCGCCGCCGATGAAGAGCTGTCCGGCCACGCCGATCGGGACGGGGTTAAGACCGGCGTCGAGGATGCGTACGAGGGTGTGGGCGATGGGCGCGCCAACGAACGCAGCGTCCGCCGCCACGGTGACGCGACGCGTCGTCGACCAGATCGTGGTCTCCGTTGGTCCGTAAAGGTTCCACAGCTCACAGCCGCGCTCCAACAAGGCCGCGGCGAGATCGCCGGGCATCGCTTCGCCACCACACCACGCCTGAAGTTTCGCCGGCGGGCGCCACTCCGCCGCGAGGAGCAGCCGCCAAGTCGCGGGCGTAGCTTGCAGGATCGTGGCTCCACTCCGCGTCAGCGCCGCTCCAAGCCGCGCCGCGTCCGCCGCAGTCTCGCGGGAGGCGAGCGCCAGTCGCGCGCCTGTCACCAGGGGAAGGAAGAGTTCCAGACCGGCGATGTCGAACGAGAGGGTCGTGACCGCGAGAGTCACGTCCTTATCCGTCATTCCGGGAGACTCCGCAAAATGACTGAGGAAGTTCGCCAACGCACCGTGCGTGACCTGCACACCCTTCGGCCGGCCGGTCGAACCCGAGGTGAAGATGACGTAGGCCAGTTCGTCCGGATGACTCTGGTGCGGGCTCGCCCAGGGGGGCGCCGCCGCGATCGCGGAGGCCTCTGCGTCGACGAGGACGCGCTGGACCCGCGCCGGGAAGAGTCCCGCACGGGCGGCCTGAGCCTGTTCCGTGACCACGAGCGTCAGGCCGCTTTCCTCCTGCATCGCCTGCAGGCGCGCGAGCGGGAATCCGGGATCAAGCGGCACATAGGCCGCACCCGTCTTCAAAATCGCGAGCAGCGCGACGACCATCTCCGGGGAGCGCTCAAGACAGACTCCGACCAAACCGCCAGGACCCGCGCCGCGCGCCACGAGCACCTGCGCGAGCTTCCCAGCCCGCACCTCCAGCTCGCCGCGCGTCAGGCCGGCCGCTTCCGCACCGTCGGCTCCGCAGGCGACGATGGCCGCCGCGTTCGGCGACTGCTGCGCCTGTTCCGTGACCCGCTGGTGCACCGCCCGGCGTTCCCAGCCGTCACGCGGATGGAAATCACCCCTTGCCGCGAGGCGTTGCGCCTCGTCGGCCGACACGAGGGACAAGGCTTCAACAGGGCGTTCCGCCTCGACCGCCAGCAAGGCGAGGACGTGGCGCATCTGCTCGGCCACGGAACGGATCGCTCCCTCAGTGAAGCGGTCGACCGCGTAGTCGAAACGCAGCACGAGTTGCTCGCCCGGCTCCGCGTAAAGGGTGAGCGGGAAATTGGTCTGCTCATGCGCGGAGATCCGGCCGAAGCGCAGGCCCTCAGCCGTTCCTTCTTCGGCCGCGCCAAGGGGGTAATTCTCGAAGACCAACGCCGTCTCGAAGAGCGCCCGCCCGCGCGGCAACCCGCTCCAACCCAACACCTCGATGAGGCGACTCGATTGATGAGCGCGCAAGCCGACGCTGCTGTCCTGCAGGCGACGCAGCGAGGCCCGCACCGTTTCCGGCGCCGCGACGGGCACCCGGATGGGAAGCGTGTTGATGAAGAGACCAACCATGCCATCCACTCCCGCAAGCTCCTCGGGACGGCCTGAAACCACCACGCCGATCACCGCCTCGTCGACACCGAGGTGACGCCCGAGCACCAGACCCCACGCCGCCTGGACGCAGGTGCTCAGGGTCAAGCCACTCTGCCGCACGAAGCGAAGGAGCGCCGCGTGCTCCGAGCCTTGGAGCACGACCTTGGCCGACGCGTGACTTACGCCTGCAGGCGCCGGCTGGGTGGGCAAATCGCCAAGTCGCAGCGGCGGGGCCTCCGATACGCCAGCGAGGGTCCGGCGCCAGAAACTTTCCGCGGCGGCCGGCTCGCGGCGGGCGAGCCACGCGATGAAGTCGCGGTACGAAGCGCCGGAGGGCAGCGGTTGCCGCGACCACGCCAACTTGAGGTCACGCAGCAGCAACGGCAGCGACCAACCATCCAGCAACAGGTGATGATGAGTGAAGACGAGCCGACCGGTCGCCGGACCAAAACGGCACCAAGCCACGCGCCAGAGCGGGGCGCGGGAGAGATCAAAACCGCGACGGCGATCCTGCTCCAGCCAATCGGCCCAGGCGGCCTCACGCTCCGTGGTCGGTCGAGTACTCCAGTCCTGCGTCGTCCAATCAACCTCCAGCGACGAGGCCACGACCTGGCGCGGCTCGGGCAAGCCGTCCCACGCGAACGCCACGCGCAGGATCGAGTGGCGGCGCATCACCTGCTCCCAGGCGGCGCGCAGTCGCAGTTCGTCCATCTCACCCGCAATCTCAATCACGAGCTGCTGCGTGTACACTCCGGCGACGCCTTCGTGCAAGGCGTGCACGAGCATGCCTTCCTGCAGCGGCGCGAGGATCCACACGTCCTCGATCTCGCTCCGATCCGCGAGCAGCGCGGCGAGCTGGGGTCGATCCAAGCGGGCCAAGGGGAAGTCAGAGGGCGCCGGAGTCCAACGGCTCGCCGCGTCATCCGCCAGTTGGGCCGCGAGGTCATGCAACTCGCGCAGCATGCTGGCAAGCAGTCGCTCGAGGGTCTCACGCCGATGACGCCGCGTGCCAAAGGCGCACTCGATTCGCAGTCCTTCGTTCCCGACCGCCGCCGTGATATCGAGGGCGTGGGCCCGGGGACTGTCGGGCGCATGATCCGGACCAATCGGTTCCGCGGCGGGAGCGAAGGGGCCCTCGGCCTCGAGTGCGAGGTCCAGACGCCCGAGATAGTTGAAACTGATCTCCGCCGGGGCCGCGAGCGCGTCGCCGCCGGAGCCATGCCGCAACCAGCCGTACGCCGGTCCGTGCGCCGTCGCCGCCCGCACCCGTTCCTTCACGTCCGCCAGTCGCTCCGCCGGGGTGGCGTCCGGGGTGGTCTCGAGGGTGACCGGGTACAAGGCGGTGAACCAGCCGACCGTGCGCGAAACATCAATCGTCTCGCCCAGGGCATCGCGCCCGTGCGACTCGAGATTCACCCGCACCGCCGGACGTCCCGTCCACTCCTGCACCGCCGCCAGCAGCGCGGAGAGGAGCATCTCGTCGATGCGACTGCGTGCGCGCACGCCGGAGCGCTCGAGCACGCGCATTGTTTCCATCCGGGGCAGAATCACGAAAACCGATGCGGCCTCCGCCTCGCGATTGTCGGCCACGCCTGCCGCGTGATCACTCGGCAGCAACTTCGAGGTCCGCGCCGCTTCGTTTCGCCAGAAATCCCGCGCCGCCGAAAAATCCCGTCGCGCGCCCGCCGCCGCCCAAGCGGGGAACGGCACCGCCACGGGAGGCACCGCCTCGCCCAGAAGCGCAGACGCCACGTCGGCGAAGATGATCCGCCACGACACGGCGTCAATGACGAGATGGTGCGCCACCGCAATGAGTCGGCCACGGTCGCCCGCACTTCCCGCGATCCAGCAGGCTCGAACCAACGGCCCGGACTCAAGATTCAGCGACTGCTGCAGCACCGCGGCTTCACGAGCCATCGCGGCCGCCATCGCTGCCGCCATCGCTGCCGCGCCCGGCGCCGGAGCCTTGACCTCGACCAGATCGGGAATCGCATCCGCCACCTCGCTGAGTCGCTGGCGCCACGTCTGCCCGGCACGCTCAAACCGGAGCCGGAAGGCGGCGTGCCGCGTCAGCACCGCCCGCCACGCGTCGCGCAACGCCGCAAAACCCACCTCCGGCCCTGTCGTCACCGCCACCGCCTGGTTCCAGTATCCCGGCGTCGGCGCACCGAGCGCGAAAAACTCCCGCTGGATCGGGGTCAGCGGCACATCCGCCGCATCATACTGCAGGTCGGCCGTCGTCGCACTCAGCGGACGCAGGCGCGCCGCCAAACCTGCGAGCGTCGGACTGACAAAGACGTCGGCGGCGCCAAGGCGCCAACCCGCCTGCGCGAGCAGGGACACGAGCCGGAGGCTGAGAATGGAGTCGCCTCCCGCTTGGAAGAAGTCGTCCTCCAGAAAGGCCTCGCGGACTGCGAGGGTGCGACACCACGCCTGAGCCACGGCGCGCTCGGCGTCGGTCCGCGGTGCGGTCCGCGATCCCCGCGCGGTGACAGCCTCCGCCTCCGGCGCGGGCAACGCCCGTCGATCCAACTTGCCTCCCGGGGTCAGCGGCATCCGGTCAAGGCGGACAATGCGTGTGGGGATGAGAGCGTCCGGCAGGATCGCCCGCAGCGAGGCCAGCGCCTCGCTCTCGACGAACGCCGTCGGTGCGACGACGTAAGCCACGATCTGCCGTCCACCGCTCGCGGCTTCATGCACCGCCGCCGCGGCGGCCGCGACCCCAGTAACGGCCGCGAGACGCGATTCGAGCTCACCGAGCTCCACGCGTTGGCCACGAATCTTGACCTGACCGTCGCGCCGCCCGACGAAATAAGGGCGCCCGTCCGCGCCGCGTCGGGCGAGGTCGCCGGTGCGGTACAGCCGCGCTCCGGGCACCGGAGAGAAGGGATGCGGGATGAAGCGCTCCGCCGTCAGCGCCGCCTGACCGAGATAGCCCCGCGCCAGCAGGGCTCCGCCGATGCAGAGTTCACCCGCGACCCCTGGCAGCACGGGCTCCAGATCGGGGCCCAGCACGTAGACCTCCGCGTTGGCCACCGGCGCACCCAGAGACACTTCCCCCTCGGCCGCGCAGCGGGCGAAGGTCGCATCGATCGTCGCCTCGGCGGGACCGTAGAGATTGATCAGCTCGACCTCAGGCAGCGCGGTCAAGAATCGATCGCGCGTGGCGGAGCGGAGGGCCTCGCCACCGCTGAACACGCGCCGCAAACGCGATCCGCCGCCGCGCACCGCTTCCTCGATGAAAAAGTCGAGCACCGACGGCACCAACTGGAGCACCGTGATCCCATGCGCCCGGACCGCCTCTGCCAGAAAAGCCGGATCATGCTGGCCACCCGGCCGCGCCATCACGAGACGGGCGCCCGCAAGGAGGGGCGCCCAGAACTCCCAGACCGACGCATCGAAACTGACCGGGGTCTTCTGCAGCACCGCATCCTCAGCCGAGAGGGGGAACGTCGCCTGCATCCACGCCATGTGGTTCACGATGGCGGAATGCGGCACGGCCACACCCTTGGGTCGCCCAGTCGAGCCCGAGGTGAAGATCACGTAGGCGAGTTGCGCCGGGCTGATCTCGATCGTGGGTACCGTGGTCGCTTCGCGCGCGATCTCCGGCCACACACTCCTCCACTCCACTGCGCCCGTCGCGATCGCGCGCGTCTCCGCGAGGACCAGCCGCGCGGCGCTGTCCGACACCATCTCGGCGACACGCCCGGCGGGATAAGACGGATCGATCGGCACGTAGGCCGCACCCGCCGTGAGCACACCGAGCAAGGCCACGACCATGTCCGTCGACCGCTCCAACGCGATCGCCACGCGATCGTCGCGACGCACGCCGCGACGGTACAGCCAATGCGCGAGCTGATTGGCCCGGCGCTCCAGCTCAGCGTAACTGAGCGTCTCGCGCTCCGAAACCACCGCCGGCGCCTGCGGCGTCCTCGCCACCTGAGCGCTGACCAGCGCCGCGAGCGAGCGTCCTTCCTCTGCGAAGTCCACCGACTCGCCGACGGCGTCCAGACAGGCCGCCGCACGCTGCGGAGCGGTCAGCAGCGAAAGCGCTCGCCACTCGGCCGTGGGAGTCTCGGCAATTGCCTCAAGGACTCGCCGGAAAAGCACCGGGAGCGCCTCAATGAGGCGAGCATCCAATGCTTCACTCGAACAAGCCGCCATGCCGCCAAGGGAACCGTCCTTCGGATCCACACCGAAGTTGACCGCGATCGTGAAGTTGGTCTCCTCCCGGGCACGCGTGCCCAGTCGCTCCAGCGCGCTCAGGCCACCCAGTGCGTCGTAGACGTGGAAGTGGACGAAATTGAAGTCGGTCGCGAAGAGCGGGGCTCCGCCCTGGCGCTTCTGGATTTCCGCCAGCGGCAGGCGGCGATGCGGCAGGAGCGTGGTCTCCGCCGCGAAAACGGCCCGAACGAGGTCTGCCCAGCTGGTCACCTGCTCAAGACGCACGCGGAAGGGCACGGTATTCAGGAAGAGCCCCGCGATGCGCTCCGCTCCCGCCACCTCCGGCCGGCCGTTGGTCACGAGGCCCGTGACCACGTCGTGACTGCCACCCAGCGCCGCCAGTACGCGGGCGTGAGCCGCGAGCAGCACTGACTTCAATGGCACTCCCAAGCTCTCCGCCACGCGCGTGAGCGCCGTCGACAACGCCGCCGGAATCACCAGCGGACGCTGCACCATACCCGGGCGAGACGAGTCTCCAAGGCCGGGACGGGGCAGCTCCAGCAGCTCCGCTCCCTCCAACGCCTGCTCCCAGAAGCGGCGCGTCGCCGCATCGGCAAGCGCGGCGCGTTCGAGCGCGACATAATCGCGGTAGCCGACCGGAATCGCGGGGGCGGACACCGGCGCGTCACCCTTCCCGATCCGCGCGAGGTAATGTTGGAAGAGCTCCGTCAGCAGCGACGCGAGCGTCCATCCGTCGACGATCGCATGGTGCAGCGCGAGCGTGAATTGGAACTCATCGGGCCCGCGGCAATGCACGTAAGCCCGCACGAGCGGGGGGCGGCTCCAATCGAAGGCCCGTTGGGCTTCGTCGTGCACAAAGCGGTCGAGCCATTCCTCCTGCGCGGCCGGTGCCAGATGCGCGAGATCGCCACTGACCAGCGGCCAACGGGCCTGAGCATGGACGAGCTGCAACGGCTCCGAGAAGGTCGCGAGGTCAAAGGAGGTGCGAAGCACCGCATGGCGCTGCACGAGGGCGTCGAGCTCCTGCTGCAAGGCCCCCAGATCAAGCGGGCCACGCAGGTGATGGCTGGAGAAGTCGTGGTACAACGCGCCGCCCGAGTCCGATTGGCTGTGGAAGAGCATGCCCGCTTGGAGGCGGGTGACCGGGTAGGCGTCTTCAAGTCCGCCCGGAAGCCGCGCGCGGTCGCCGGCGCTGAGCAGAGCAAACGGAGCCAGAGTGGCCTCATCCGTTTTCCTCGAGCCCGCCGAGGCAGCGGCGCCGCCCGCAGACTCGATCGGCGCAACCGACGTTGCGACACCCACCGCACCCGAGTAAGCCCCATCCGTCTCAGCGGCGAGGGCCGCGATCGTCTGCTTCTCAAACAAATCTTGGAGCGAGAACTCGATCCCGCGCTCCCGCGCCCGCGAGCACACCGTGATACCCATGATCGAGTCACCACCGAGCGCGAAGTAACTCGCCGTCACCCCCACGCGCTCCACGCCCAAGGTGGTCGACCAAATCTCCGCGAGGATCCGTTCGCGCTCCGTCCGCGGTTCGACGTGCTCCGCTGAAACATCGGCGAGCAGGCCAGAAGGCGCCGGCAGCGCGCGGCGGTCGATCTTCCCGTTCGCAGTGAGGGGGAACGCATCGAGCACCACCAGCGACGAGGGCACCATGTACTCCGGCAAGCGCGTCAGCAGCTGGTCCCGCATGCCGTCGACCGTCAGGCGCTCCTCACCCCGAGGAACGACGTACGCCACAAGGCGCTTCTCGGCTCCGGGCGAATCCGCGCGAGCCAGTACGACCGCCTCACGCACCTCCGGGTGCATCAAGAGCACATTCTCGATCTCTCCAAGCTCGATGCGGAAGCCGCGGATCTTCACTTGGTCGTCGATGCGACCAAGGTAATCCAAGTCCCCATCGGCCAGTCGTCGCGCGAGGTCGCCGGAGCGGTAAAGTTTGCCGTTCGCCGACACGCCGTGCGGATCCGGGACGAAGCGCTGCGCGGTGAGCTCCGGCCGGTTGAGGTATCCGACTGCGAGGCTGATACCGGCGACGTTCAACTCGCCGGGGACGCCGATCGGGCAAAGGTGCCCGCGCGAATCGAGCACGAGGAGAGGCGTATCGATGATCGGCTTGCCGATCAGGCTCCCACGTCCCTCGTAGGCATCGGCCTGCCGCAGGGGACGGTAAGTCGTGTGCACCGTGGTCTCGGTGATGCCGTACATGTTCACCAGCTGGGGCTGAGTGTCGCCGTGACGCTCGAACCACGAACGCAGGCTCGCGAACTCCAGGCCCTCTCCCCCGAAAATCACGTAGCGGAGCGAAAGGACCCGCAGATCCGCCACCTGCTCCTCGGCCTTCATCAGCTGCCGGAAGGCTGACGGAGTCTGGTTCAGGATCGTCACGCGCTCACGGATCAGGAGATCGCAGAAGGCGGAGGGCTCGCGACTGGTGAAGTAAGGTACCACCACCAAGCGGCCTCCGTAGAGCAGCGCGCCCCAGATCTCCCAGACCGAGAAGTCGAACGCGGCTGAGTGGAAGAAGGTCCACACGTCGCTCGGATTGAAATCATACCAGACCTCCGTCGCGGTGAAGAGACGCAGCACATTGTGGTGCGTGACGATGCATCCCTTCGGGCGACCGGTAGATCCCGACGTGTAGATGACGTAGGCGGGATCCTCGGGAGAGTTCACCACCGGCAACGGCGAGCACTCCTCGCCTTCGGCCGGGAACAGGCAGCTCGCATCGAGCTCCAGCCGCATCACCATCGGATTGCTCAGACGCGCGGAAAGTTCGCTCGAGGTGATGATCACCGGGATGGCGCTGTCCTCGATCGTGTAGTCGAGGCGGTCATCCGGATAGATCGGATCGAGGGGCAGGTACGCACCTCCGGCCTTGAGGATGCCGAGCAGCCCCACGAGCAGCGGCGCATCGCGCTCCAAGAACAGTCCCACCAGCGTGCCGCGCTGGAAGCCGAGCCCGCGCAGGCGGTGGGCGATCGCATTCGCGGCGCGGTCCAACTCCGCGTAGGTCAGCGTACCCGACTCCGACGACAGTGCGATCCCGTCCGGAGTGGTCGCGGCCTGGCGCGCGAACCACGCATGCAGACTGCCGTCACGCAGGTCTTCGACCGGCTCCGTCGGCGTCGACGCTGCGAGCAGCGCCGCGCGCTCGGCTCCGGCCACGAGCTCGATCTGGCCCAACTTCACCCCGGGTCGGCCGAGGGAGAGCAAGGCCTGGCGGATGTGACCGAGGAGACGGAGCACCGTCTCACGATCGAAACGCGCCGTATCAAACGAGGTCCGCAGCGTCAGCCGGGGTCCCGGCAGGACGTCGATGGTCAGCGGGTAGCTGGTCTGCTCAACGAAATGCACGTGACGCGGCTCGAGGTCGCCAAAGCGATTCGAGAGCGCAGAATCGACCGGATAGTTGATGAAGACGAACAGGCTTTCGAAGAGCTGCTGGCCGCGCGGGACCGCACTCCAGCCTTGGATGTCGCTCAGCGCGGCATGCCCGTGCTCCTGCAGCGCCACCTGCCGCTCCTGCAACGCACGCAGCCACGGCCCCGCCTCCGCGTCGTCTGTCACCGTCACGCGCAGCGGAAGGGTGTTGATGAAGAGACCGACGATGTTCTCCACTCCAGCCAGGTCGGCGGGGCGGCCCGACACCGTGACACCGAAAACCACGTCCTCAGCACTGGCGTAGCGGCTCAGGACGAGAGCGTACGCACCTTGCGACAGCGTGTTCAGCGTCACCTGCTGTTCGCGGGCGATCTGCTGCAGTCGCGCGGTGTCCGTCTCGTCGATCGCGAAGTCGATCACCTCGTGGACCTTTCCAGCCGGACCCGGCTTGTCGACCGTGAGCGGAGTCGGCACGGAGAAGCCGCGCAGCTGCTCGCGCCAGAACTGTTCGTCACGCGAGGCATCGCGCTTCTGCAGCCACTGCAGATAGGCGCCGAAGGGCCGGGCCGGTGGCAGAGCTGGAATCTGGCCCGTGCTGAAGGCCGCATAGGCCACGCCGAACTCGCGCAAGAGCAGCGGCAGCGACCAGCCGTCGAGCAGGAGGTGATGATGGCTCCAGACGAGCTGCCACACGGACTCCGACCGGCGGAGGGTGGCGAGGCGCATCAAGGGCGCGCGGTTCGGTTCGAAGCCCCGCTTGCGATCTTCCGCGAGGAAGGCGGTGAGTTTCTCGGCCTGCTGCGCCGGGCTGAATGTCCGCCAGTCTTCCTTGCGCCATGGCATCGCCAACGTCCGGTGCACGACTTGCACCGGTTCACGCTGGCCCTTCCAGACGAACGCCGTCCGCAAGATGGGATGCCGCGACACCAGCACGCGCCATGTCTCCGCGAACGCGGCTTCATCGAAGCGTCCGTGCAGCTCGCAGGTCAGCTGCTCGAAATAGACCGCCTCGCTCGGCTCAAAGAGGGTGTGAAACAACAGGCCCTTCTGCAGCGGGCTGAGCGGAAAAATCTCTTCAATGGACGCGGCCTTGCTCATGGATTCGAAACGGAATTAGCGCGGATCAGGGTCCGCCAGATCGGCGAGCAGCGCATCGAGCTCGCTCGCCTCTAGCTGGACATGGGTGAAGTCAGACGGGGTCGGCGCACCCGATTCCGCCGACAAGCAATGCGCGAGCAGCGCCCGGACGTGGGTGAGGAAGCGTTCGGCAAGCTTTTCCACGGTCGCGCGCGAGTGCACCCGGCGGGTGAAGAGCCAGTGAATGCGCAGACGGCCGTCCGTCACGAGGGCGTTGATGTCGATGAGATGGACGCGGTAGCCGCGCGGGCTGAGGTCCGGACCGACCGGGAGGTCCAGAAGCCCGAAGGGTGCATCCGGCCCGAGGGTGTGGTCCGTCTGACCGAGGTAATTGAAGCAGAGCTCCGCGGGCGGCAGCGCCGCGAGCTCCGCCCGCACCGCCGGATCCGCGTGAAGGCGGGAGAGCAGACCAAACCCGGTCCCATGGTGCGGTACCGCCCGCAGGCTCTCCTTCACCGCGATGAGTTGCTCGCGCGGGCCGGCTGCGGTCGGCAGCTCAAGGCGGAAGGGATAAAGGCTGGTGAACCAGCCCACGGTGCGGGAGACGTCAATCGCGTCACCCAAGGCCTCGCGGCCGTGATTCTCCAGCGAGATCACGCTCGCCGACCGGCCGGTCCATTCCGCGAGCGTCGCGGCCAGCGCGGTCAGGAGGACTTCGTCCGCCCGCATGCGGTAGACCGCCGAGGCCTCGCGCAGAAGCGATCGGGTTGCCTCGGCATCAAGCTCGACGGAGAACCGTTCCATCGCGGCCACCGCGCGCGCATCCGCCGAGACCGGCAGGTCACGCGGCAGCTCCCCGCGGGCCTGCCCGACGGCTCGCCAGTGCGGGAGCTCCGCGACGCAGTCAGCGGCTTGTGCACGCTCTCCGAGCGCTCGCGACCACGAGGCAAAGGAGGCATTCGGGGCCGAGAGTCCGATCTCAACACCGGCCTCAGCCTGCGCGCAGGCCGAGGCCAGGTCGGAAGCAAGGATACGCCACGACACTCCGTCCACGACCAGATGGTGAATCGTCAGGAAGAGCTTCGGCGACTCCCCTCCCTGACCGACGAAGTACGCGGCACGCCAGAGGGGTCCGTTCGCAAGGTCGAGGCTCGCTTGCAGCTGCGTCGCGACCGCTTCGAGCGCCGCGATCGGATGCACCGCCAGCTCCAGCGCCGGCGCCGCCTCCGCGTAGCGCTGCACCCAGACACCGTCTGCTCCGCGCTGGAACCGCAGCCGGAACGCGCCGTGCCGCGCCACCACCGCAGCAAGCGCGTGGGCGATTCGCTCGGGCGGTGGAGCCGTGCGCAGGTCGAGCACGATCGATTGGTTCCAATGGTGCGCATCCGGCTGCTCCTGCGCGAAGAACCACTGCTGGATCGGCGTCAGTGGCACGTCTCCGCGCTCCGTATCATCGACCCCTCCCTGCTCCAGCCGCGTCGCCACGGCCGCCTGACCACGAATGGTGGGAGACGCAAAGATCTGCCGCGGGGTCAGCGCATAACCAGCCTGATGCGCTCGCGCGACGATCTGCAGGCTGAGAATGGAGTCGCCCCCGAGCTCGAAGAAGTTGTCTTCCGGACTGACCTCAGGGACATGCAGGACCTCTCGCCAGATCGATGCCAACAACTGCTCGAGATCGTTCGCCAGCAGGGGCGCTTGGCCAAGTGGGTCCGTCGCCGTCGTCTCGCTCAGCGTCTGCGGCGGCAGTGCCCGGCGGTCGATCTTGCCCGACGCATTGAGCGGCCACGCTGTCAGGACCATCACGTATCGCGGGACAAGGTAATCGGGGAGCCGCTCCGCGAGATACGCCCGCAGCACTGCCGGCTCGGGGCTCTCGCCTTCCCGAGCGAGCGCATAGCCGACGAGGCACTTCCCGCCTCGGCCGTCCGTCGCCGCGATGACCAGCGTGCCCGCCACGGCCGGGTGCTCTGCGAGCACGGATTCGATCTCGCCCGGCTCCACGCGGAAACCGCGGATCTTCACCTGATCATCCACGCGGCCGAGGAATTCGAGTCGTCCATCCAGACGCACGCGCCCAAGGTCGCCCGTTCGATAAGCCCGTGCTCCGGGCATCGTCGCCCGCGGATCCGGCACGAATCGCTCGGCCGTAAGATCGGGACGGCCGAGGTAGCCGCGGGCCACGCCCACGCCGCCCACCCAGATTTCACCGGGCACGCCGAGCGGCTGTAGCTCACCGCCGCTATCCACGACGTACGCCGTGAGGTGGGCGATCGGACGGCCGAGGGTGACGTCTTCCGCACCGGTCGCGATCTCCTCCATCGTCGCACACACCGAGGTCTCCGTCGGACCGTACGCGTTGAAAAGAATCCGGCCTTCGGACCACGCACGATAGAGCTCCGGACTCGCGGCCTCACCGGCCATGAGGAGCGTGTGGAGCCCCGGGAAATCCGTCGGACGCAGCGCCGCCAGCAGAGCCGGCGGGAGTGTCGCGTGATCGATGCGCGCGTCCCGCAGCTGCCGCGCAAATTCATCCGGCGCCGGCACGGTCTCGCGCGGCTCCAGCCAGAGCGCCGCTCCACCCGCGAGCGTCAGGAAAATCTCCGACACCGACGCGTCGAAGCTGATCGACGCAAATTGCAGCACCCGCTGCCCGGGACGGACCCGCGTGATCGCCGCCTGGGTTTCCGCGAGATTCGCAAGGCCCGCATGCTCCACCAACACGCCCTTCGGCCTTCCGGTCGAGCCAGAGGTGTAAATCAGGTACGCGACGTCCTGCGAAGAGACGATCGGAAGTTGCCGCGGCTTCGGCCCGGCGCCCTCACGGCCAAGTGCCGCATCAATCTGCCACTGCGCCGTGACCACGCCGGCCGGAACCCGGGATGCGCCCGTGGCATCGACGAGCAAGAGCGTAGGCCGAGCGTCATCGAGCAGTCCCGCGATGCGCTCCCGCGCGTACTGGGGATCGACCGGGAGGAAAAACGCGCCCGCGCGCAGGACGCCAACCATCGCCACCACGAGCTCCGGGCTCTTTTCGAGGCAAAGCGCCACCGCCGTGCCGCGCCGCACACCCCGCCGCTGCAGCTCCACCGCGACCCGACCCGCACGCTCCCAAAGATCCGCGTAGCTCACTTCCCGACCCGGGCCGATCAACGCTGGCGCGGCCGGGGCCCGTCGGGCCTCTCGCTCGAGAACCTCAAGCATCGTCTGCGCCCGGTTGCCCGACTGCGTGGCGTGGCCGAACTCAAGGAGCGCCGTGCGCTCCGCCGGCGCCAGCGGATCCAAATCCGCCAGCCGACTCGCCGTCGGCTCGGTCAGTCCGATCACGAGACGCTGCCACTGCTCCAACAGGCGATCGATCGCATCCGGCGCAAAGCGGGCCGCATCATAGGCAAGGCGGAGATTGAGCCGCTGCCCCGGAACCACCGCCGCGGTGAGTGGGAAGTTCGTCTGTTCCCGAGTCTGCAGTCCGGAAAAGCGCAGGCTTGACGGCACCTGCCGCAAGGCTTCTTCGCCCGGATAGTTTTCGAAGACGAGGATCGACTCGAACAGCGATTGTCCGCGATCGACCTCGCTCCAGCCCTGAATCGACGCCAGGGGCGTATGCTCAAATTGGCGAGCCTCCGCCTGTGCCTCCTGCAGCGCCTTCAGCCATGGCAGCACCGCGCTTTCCGGCCGTACTGCCACCCGCAACGGCAGCGTATTGATGAAGAGTCCGATCATCTCCTCGACCCCGGCCAACTCGGCGGGCCGGCCGGCAACGGTCACCCCGAACACGATGTCCCGTCCGAGCCCGAGTCGCTGCAGGAGCAACGCCCACGCGCCTTGGAAGAGAGTATTCAGGGTGAGCCCTTGGCTCCGCGCCCACGCGCGCAAGCGTTCGCTTTCGGGCAGACCGAGCACGCGCTCCGCTTCACCGGGTGCGCCCGCCGGTGGCTCCACGCGGGGACGCGGCAGGCGAAGATCCGGTGCGCCGGCAAAGCCGACCAGTTGCCCGCGCCAGAACGCCTCCGCGGCGCCTAGATCCTGGCGGCCGAGCCAATCAATGTAGTCCCGGTACGGACGCACCGTCGGGGGCCGCGTCGCCGCGCCGCAACGCGATTCGTAATCCGCCAACACGTCACGAAAGACGAGCGGCAGACACCAGCCATCGAGCAGGATGTGATGATGACTCCACAACCAACGCCAGCGGTTCGGAGCGGTGCGAACCAAAAGGAGGCGCATCAGCGGCGCCTGGGCGAAGTCGAAGCCGGTGACGCGGTCCTCCGCCAGCAAGGCGGCCCACGAAGACGATGCATCCGACGGCGCGCCGCTTCCGGTCCAGTCGAGCTCGCGCCACGGCATCGACACCGTGGTCACGGTCTCCTGACGCGGCTCGGGGACATCCCGCCAGTGAAAGCGCGATCTCAATCCGGGATGACGCTCGAGCAAGCCGTTCCAGGCGGCCCGGAATTCCGCCGGCCGCAGCGCACCTTCCAGCTCGCCCCAGACTTGCTCGACGTAAACGCCTGAATCCGGCGCAAACACGCTTTGGAAGAGCATGCCGGACTGCATCGGGCTGAGCGGATAGACGTCGCCGGCCGAGGGATCCTCCGCTGCTCGCGACGCCGATCCATCCGCCGCCGGGCCGGAGCTCACCGCATCCGCGAGCGGCCGAGCCTGAGCGGCGAGCTCGGCGAGCGTCTCCGCCGCGAAGAGATCCTTCGCCGCAATCTTCCAGCCCGCCTTGGCCGCCAGCGAGACGACTTGAATCGTGAGGATCGAGTCTCCACCCAGCGCGAAGAAATTATCTCCCGCACCGACCGTCGGCACGCCGAGCACGCGGGACCACACCTCCGCCAGGGCCCGTTCGGCCGGGCTCTCCGGAGCCTGATACTCCGCCGTCGCAGCCGCGCTCGCATCGGGAATCGGCAGAGCACGGCGGTCAAGCTTGCCGTTGTCCGTCAACGGTAGACGCTCCAGCAACACGAAAGCCGCCGGGACCATGTAGTCAGCCAACCGGGTGCGGCACGCCTCCCGTGCCTCGGCCGCACTGACCGGCGCACCGGACTCAGGAACGAGATACGCCACGAGTCGGCGCTCACCCGGACGATCCTCGCGCGCTAGGACCACGGCATCACGGACGCCCTCCACTGCCGCGAGCACGCGCTCGATCTCGCCGAGTTCGATTCGGAAGCCCCGGATCTTGACCTGCTGGTCCATGCGCCCGAGGTACTCAAGGTCGCCATCCGCCAGCCAACGCGCCAGATCCCCGGAGCGATAGAGACGTCCGGGGCCAAACGGATTCCGCACAAAGCGCTCCGCCGTCAACTCCGCCCGGTTGAGGTACCCACGCGCCAAGCCGGCGCCCCCCACCAGCAACTCGCCCGGCACACCCACCGGAACCGGCTCCAGGCGCTCGTCGACGACATAGAGGGAGAGATCCGGTATCCGTTCTCCGATTACACTACCCCGGCCACTGAGCGCGTCAGCCCGGCGGATCCAGCGGTAGGTCACGTGCACGGTCGTCTCGGTGATCCCGTACATGTTGATCATCCGCGGACACTCGTCGCCGTGCCGATCGAACCACGGGAGCAGCGAGCGCGGCTCCAGCGCCTCGCCACCGAAGATGACCGTCCGCAACGCGAGGGCGCCCGTCGGTCGCGACTCATCCACCGCCTGCAACTGGCGGAACGCCGACGGAGTCTGGTTCAGCACCGTCACCCGCTCCGCCTGCAAGAGGTCGTGGAAGGCCTCCGGCGACCGGCTCACCTCATGACGCACAATCACGAGTCGACCGCTGTAGAGCAGCGCACCCCAGACTTCCCAGACCGAAAAGTCGAAGGCGTAGGAGTGGAACAGCGTCCACACGTCCTCTGCGCCAAAGCCGTACCACGGCTCGGTCGCGAGCATCAGCCGGACCACGTTGGCGTGGGTAACGACGCAACCTTTGGGGCGCCCCGTCGAGCCCGAGGTGTAGATCACATACGCCGCATCCTCCGGCCCCGCCTCCTCGGGCGTCGCCTCACCGGGCACGGGCTCGTGCGACGCCACCAGGCTTGCCAACTCAAGACGGCACGGATGCGGCAGCGCAAGGTCGGTGCCATGCACGATCACCGCCGCGACCTGCGCGTCACCGAGCATGTACTGCAGGCGATCGATCGGGTACGCGGGATCCAGCGGCAGATAAGCCGCCCCGGCCCGCAGGATGCCGAGAATGCCGATCACCAACTCCGCGGAACGGACGCTGCAAAGTCCCACCAAGGCGCCACGCGTAACTCCGACCGCACGCAGGCGACGGCCGACGCGATCCGCCTGCGCAAGGGCTTCGGCGTAGGTGACCGTGACCGCTCCATCAGACAGTGCGACGCGATCGGGCGTCCTCGCCGCCTGCCGCGCAAACCAACTCCAGAGGCTGTCCGGCGACGTGAAGTCGCGCACCGCTCCACCTCCGAGCGCCAGCACGGCGGCGCGACCCGCTGGGTCGAGCAACGGCAGCGCCGCGATCGACTGCTCGGGCTGCGCGAGCGCCGCCCCGATCAGCACCTCGTAAGCATCGGCGAGCCGGGCGATCGTTTCCGGGGTGAACAGGTCCGTGCAGTACTCCCAACGGGCCGTCCAGCCGTCGGCGGCTTCCTCCAGCGCGAGGGTGAGGTCCACCTTCGCCGTGCCGGTATCGACCTCGATGACCTCCGCCTGCAGGCCCGGGAGATCGAGTGCCCGGCGCGGCGCGTTCTGCAGGGTGAAGTAAATTTGGAAGAGCGGCGTGCGGCTGCGGTCCCGCGTGGGCTGCACCGCATCGACCACCTGATCGAAGGGAGTCTGCTCGCGCCCAAAGGCCTCGACACACTCTGCCTTCATCCGCGCCACCCACTCCGCAAACGTCAGCGGACCGTCCAGACGGGCGCGGAGCACGAGCGTGTTGACGAGAAAACCAATCAAGCTCTCGGCCTCGGAGCGGAGACGGCCGGCCACCGGCGTACCAATCAGCAGCTCGGACTGGCGCGACCAGCGCGACAGCAGCAGCGCGTAGGCACTGAGGAACACCATGAACGGCGTCGCTCCGGTCTGCCGGCAAACCGCACGGAGAGGCGAGACTGCGGCCGCAGGGAGCGTCCGCAACAGGAGAGCGCCGTGGTAACTCTGTTCCGGCGGACGCGCTCGATCGGTCGGCATCTCGAGCGCGGTCGGCGCGCTGCGCAGATGCTCCGCCCAGGCCGCCAGCGCGGCTTCAGCCCCCGGCGTGGCAAGTTCCTCGCGCTGCCAATCCGTGTAATCCGGGAGCTGGATCGGCAATTCCGGCAGCACCCCTTCCACCGCGCGGCCCGCGACCCGCCCGCGATACAGCGCGGTCAGCTCCTCCACCAGCACACCCAGGGACCAGCCATCCGCGATGATGTGATGCAGCGTGACGAGGAGGACGTGATCTTCAGCACCCCGGTCGCAGCGGACCAGCTGCGCGCGCCAGAGGGGGCCGCGGGCCAGGTCGAAGGGAGCGCGAGCGGCGTCGCTCAACCGTGCGGCCAAGCCCGACTCAGCGACATCGCCCAACAACTCCAATTCCACCCGCGGCGCTTCGTGCACGACTTGCACGGGCTCACCGGCCTCGACCGCGAAGGTCGTGCGCAACGAATCGTGCCGCACTTCGATCATCCGCAGCACGTCGGCGAGCGCGCCGGCATCCAAGCGCCCGCGCAACCGCACCGCGACCGGGATATGGTAAACGGCGTTGCCGGGTTCGAAGCGGTCGAGGAACCAAAGCCGGCGCTGCGCGTGCGAAATCGGAGCGACGTAGGCGTTCATCCGCGGCGTCCTCCATTCGTGGGCTTCGCGGCCGCGATCTCGCCATCGGCGCCGATGGCCACCGCCCGTCGCTCTCGGTTCGCCCGTCGCAACGTTCCGGCCGCCGTCGGCGCGGCACCGCGCGCCCGCTCGGCCCGCAGCGCCGCCGCCAGCGCCTCCGCGGTGGGATGCTGAAAGAGGACGCGCAAGGGCAAGGCCACTCCGGCACGCTCGCGCAGGCGCGTCATCACTCGCGTGGCGACGAGCGAATGACCGCCCGCCTCAAAGAAATCATCCGTCATCCCGAGATCGTCACGGCCCAGCACCTCCCGCCAAATCGCGAGGACCGTTTCCTCGTCGGCGTCGCGGGGCGCCACGCGCTCAGCCATTCGCTCCGCCTGCGGCGCCGGCAGCGCGCGGCGATCGACCTTGCCCGCCGGTGACAGCGGCAGCGCCGACAGGAAGACCCACGCCGTCGGCACCATGTAATCGGGCAGACGCTGACTGAGCCACGCCCTTAGCGTCGTGGCGGCCGGGATCGGACCCCGCGCGACGACGTAGGCGACAATGCGCGGGCCCGTCGAGGCATCCTGCCGCAGCGTGCACACCGCGTCCGCCACGTCCGCATGATCGCGCAGCGCCGCGTCGATCTCGCCGAGTTCGATGCGCAGGCCGCGCAACTTGACCTGGAAGTCGAGCCGACCGAGGTACTCGATCTCTCCGTCGGAGCGTCTCCGACCAAGGTCACCCGTGCGATACAGCCGGGCTCCGGGATGGCGCGGCGCCGGATGCGGCACCCAGCGCTCCGCCGTCAGCGCGGGTTGCCGGTGATAGCCGCGCCCCAGCCCGACGCCGCCGAGATACACTTCACCCGGAACCCCGACGGGCACGGGGCGGAGGTGCGGATCCAGCACGTGCAGTTCCACATTGGCGATGGGTGCGCCGATCGGCACCGGGCCGGTCTCGCCGCGTCGGCACGCGTGCCAGCTGACGTCCACCGCCGCTTCGGTGGGACCGTAGAGATTGTGCACCGCCGCGGCGGGCAACTTCTCGTGCGCCACCGCTACGAGATCCCGCGGTAGCTCCTCGCCCGAGCACACGATCTGCCGGACCGTAGCGCAGCGTTCGACTCCCGGAGACTCGAGGAAGGCGCGCAACATCGACGGCACGAAGTGCAGCGTGGTGATCCGTTGGACGACGATCACCTCGATCAACTGCGCCGGATCCTTGTGCACACCGGGGTCCGCCACGACGAGGGTCGCGCCGGTCATGAGCGGCCAGAAGAATTCCCACACCGAGACGTCGAAGCTGTAAGGGGTCTTCTGCAGGACCCGATCCCCCGCCGCGAGGGGCAACGCGGCTTGCATCCACTGGAGGCGGTTGAGGATCGCAGCGTGGGTGTTGACCGCGCCCTTCGGTCGCCCGGTCGATCCCGACGTGTAGATCATGTACGCGGCGCCAAGACCCACGATCGACGGGACGCGCAGGGCTGGGGAAGCCGGGTTGAAGAGTGACGCCGCCATGCGGAGCATCCGTTCCGGCGGCACGCCAAGACGCGCCCCGAGCGCATCCGTCGTCACGACGAGGACCGGCGCCGCATCGGCCAACATGTAGGTCAAGCGTTCGGCGGGATAATCCGGATCGAGCGGGACGTAAGCGCCCCCGGCGCGCAGCACGGCGTGCAGCGCGAGCACCAGTTCCGCCGAGCGCTCGAGGCAGACTGCGACCCGCGACTCCGGACCGACGCCAAGGGCCTGCAAGCGGGCCGCGAGCGCATCCGCACGGCGGCTGAACTCAGCGTAGGTCAGCGTGCCGGCGGTCGACACCAGCGCCGGGTATCCCGGAGACAGGGAGCGCGGAGGTTCGTGAATCCACGGCGCTGACGGGAACGCGACCTCGGAGCGGTTCCACTCTGACTGAGCGGCATGCTCCTCCACCGCGAGCAACGGCAAATCGGAAAGGCGTGCCTCCGGTCGCGTGACGGCCGCCTCGAGAAGCGTGCGAAGATGACCGAGCAGGCGCCGCAGGGTGTCCTCCTCGTAGAGCTCGGTGCGGTACTCGGCCACCCAGAGCAACTCGCCGTCGGTTTCCTCGGCGATGAGCGTGACATCGAACTTCGCCGTGCGGTTCGCGAGCGGCACCGGCGCGATCTCGAGGCCCGCCAGCCGGGCGGAGGCCGGCGGGGTGTTCAACAGCACGAACAGAGTCTGGAAGATCGGGGTGCGACTGAGATCACGCACCGGCGCCACGGCATCAATCAGTGACTCGAACGGCGTATCCTGATGGGCATAGCCGGCGAGACACGACTGCTTCACCCGCTCCATCAGGCCGCGGAACGTCGGATCCCCCTGCAGATCCACCCGCACCGGGAGCAGATTCACGAAGAATCCCGCCATCGCCTCAAACTCGGGACGCGGTCGATTCGCCACCGACGTGCCGAGCACAAGATCATCCTGACGTGAATGACGCGCCAACACGGCCGCGTAGCCAGCGACCAAGGCCATGAACAGCGTCGCTCCATCACGCTGCGCCAGTTGGTTGAGACCGGCGGTCAGGCCCCTCGGCCAGCGGCAGCGATACTCGCGGCCGACGCCGTCGAGCACGCGTGGGCGCGGGCGGTCGGACGGGATCTCGGCCGCCACTCCGCCGGCCAAATGCGCGCGCCAGAAATCGAGCGAGGTTCGGAGCTTGGCCTCCGAGTGCTGCCGGCGCTGCCACTGCGCGAAATCGGCATAGTGGGCGCTCAGGAACGGCAAGCGGGGTTCATCGCCCGCGACGCGGGACGCGTAGCAAGCGGTGAGCTCGCGGGTGATGAGATTGATCGTCCAGCCATCCGCGACGATATGGTGGATGACGACCACGAGCAGGTGATCCTCGTCCGCGAGTTGGATCAGCCGGGCCCGGATCACCGGCCCCTTGGCGAGGTCAAAGGGAGCGACGGCCGTTTCCTCGGCCAGAACCCGGGCCCGCTCTTCGCGCTCGACGGCCGGATCAGGACGGAGGTCGTCACGCTGCAGCGCGAAGCGCACGTCGTCCGCCGCAAGAATATCCTGGAAGGGCTCCCCGTCGCGCACCGGGAAGCGCGTGCGCAGTGCCTCATGCCGCCGCACGAGGTCGGCCAGACTCTGCTCCAGTGCCGCCGGCACGCACGCACCCCGCAAACGAATCGCGGCCGGCACGTGGTACGTCGCACGGCCGGGATCGAGCTGCTCGATGAACCAGAGACGGCGCTGTCCCAACGAAAGGGGCAACGGCCCGGACTCACGCACCGGAAGGGGCGGCGCGGCGGCCTGCGTCTCCGCGGAAGCCGTTGCCGCCCGACCCTCAATCGCCGGCGCGATCCGCGCCGCGATCGCCGCGATCGTGGGTCCTTCGAAGATCGCCCGCAGAGAAAGATCGACGCCGAGTTCGGCGCGCAGGCGCGCGATGAACTGCATCGCCAGCAGCGAGTGTCCACCAACCTCGAAGAAACTCTCTTCCACACCCACTTGTGGCCGCTGCAGGAGTTCACACCAAACGGCGGCAACGCGGGTCTCCGCGGGCGTCCGCGGCGCAACGTAGGGTCCGGCCGGAATCGCCTCCGCATCGGGCGCCGGGAGCGCCTTGCGGTCGATCTTGCCGTTCGGGGTCTGCGGCATCTCCGCGAGCGACAGGCAGATCGCGGGCACGAGGTGCGACGGCATCCGTTCCCGCAACCACGCACGCAATGCCTCCGGCCGCAGCGCTGGCGTCGCGTCCGTCTGGCACGGCACAAAGTAGGCCACGAGACGCGGCTCGCCATCGGGGCCGCGCGGCGCCGTCACCGCTGCCGCCCGCACGTCCGGATGGGCGGCGATCGCGGCCTCGATCTCGCCGGGCTCGATGCGATGGCCGAGGATCTTCACCTGGTGATCGACGCGACCGAGGCACTCCAACTGCCCGCCCGCCCGCCAGCGCGCGAGGTCTCCCGTGCGGTACATTCGCCCGCCCGGTCGGGCGACGAAGGGGTCCGGCAGGAAGCGTTCCGCCGTAAGCTCGGGTCTTCCCAAGTAGCCGCGCGTGACGCCCTCGCCGCCGAGGAAGAGCTCACCCGCCACGCCGTCCGGCACCGGCTGCAGGGCCGCATCGAGCACGTAAGCCGTCTGATTCAACAGCGGTCGACCGATGAGGATGACCCGCTCTTCAGGAGCGAGGGCATGGCCGGTGGACCAAACCGTCGTTTCCGTGGGACCGTAGAGGTTGTGGAGGCGACCGCCGCATTCTGACTGGAGCTCGCGAGCGAGCGGCGGCGGCAGCGCCTCGCCGCCGGCGATCAGCACCTCGAGCCGCGCGAGCCCGGCGCGCACCGCCGGATCCAACAGCAGCATCTTCAAGCGCGAAGGAGTGGCTTGGAAATGCGTTGGACGGTGCCGCGCGAACTGCTCGGCGAGCGAACGCCGGGGACGGACCTGCGCCCGGTGACGTTCGCGCAGCGCATCGAGCGGGCGGAGTGCCGCGAGGGCGTGTTCGTCATCAACGCCAAAGTCGATTAGGCAGGCGACCTCGTCGACGCCGATGGTCCGCAACTGCCGCAGGAGCGGCAGGCAACTCGTCGGCGTGCCCATCAGGGCCGCCGACCCGAAGTAGCGCTCGAAGGCATGATCGAGTACGACCTCGAAGTCCTCCGCCGAGAATCCGGGAGCCTTGAGATCCAGTCCGCGCGCTCTCGCCACCGCGGCGATCAGATCCACCGCGCTGCGCAGGTACTCGCGGAACGGACCGCGAACACGGGCACGGACTTCGTCGACGCTTTCACAAATGAAGGTATGCAGCATCACGACCACATGGCCTTCGCCCGCGTGGCCGGCGGCGCGACGTGCCGCGCGGTAGATCGTGATCTTGCCCGCCAATTCCTCGACCGTCTGACCCAGCAGATGCGTGAGCAGGCCAGCGCCTGACTCGCCCGCGAGACGCAAGGTCTCCGGATCACCGCCGGAGGTAACCCAGGCGGGGAGCTCTGCCTGCACGGGACGCGGCAGCGTGCGCACGAGGTGCGGCTCGCCCTTGCCATCGAGACGGCTCAGCGCGCCACCCCGCCAGAGCTCGCGGACTTCCTGGAGTCGCGTGAAGAGCACGCGACGCCGCTCCGCGAAGTCCTCCGGAGCGAGCACGAAGTCGTGCTGGTGCCAGCCCGACGCGAAGGACAGGCCGACGCGGCCGCCGGAGAGATTGTCCACGACGCTCCACTCCTCCGCGACGCGGATCGGGTCGTGCAGCGGCAGCACCACGCTGCCCGCGCGCAGGGCAACCCGACGCGTGAGCATCGCGAGCGCGCCGCCGAGGACCGAGGGATTCGGGAACAGGCCGCCGAAGGCGTGGAAATGCCGCTCCGGGGTCCACACCGCCGCGAAGCCACGCTCATCCGCGAAGCGAGCCCCTTCGAGCACGAGCCGATAGCGGTCAACCGACTCCTGCCGGGCCGCATCACCCGCAAAGAAGAAGAGACTGAAGTCGAGCGGGCGCTCGCCGTCCGCTCCGACCAGTTCAGCGGTCCCACCGCCAAGATCCGCCTCATCGCCCTGCAACACGACCTTGAACCCGCGGGCCAGTGTCCAAAAGAGCTCCAGGACCGAGATGTCGAAAGAGATGCTGGTCAGCGCCAGCCACACCCCGGGCTTGCGCCCGAGCTGCGCATCCATGCCGGCGAAGAAGTTGGTCGCATTGCCGTGGGTGACCACCACGCCCTTGGGTTTGCCGGTCGAACCCGACGTGTAGATCACGTACGCGGGCTGATCCGGCCGCGCCGTCGCCGGCGCGACCGTGACCGCGCCATCGAGCACCAGCTCGTCCACCAGCAGCCGGGTCGGGCCACCCGAAGGAAGGAGCGGCGAGAGGCTGCGACGGGTCACCACCAGCAACGGCCGGGCATCCTCGACCATGTGCCGCAGTCGCTCCTCCGGGTAAGCGGGATCCATGGGCACGTAAGCCCCGCCGGCCTTGAGGACACCTAGGAGCGTCGCGAGCAACTCCACGCCCCGCTCCAGGAAAACACCGACGCGACGCTCGGGACCGACCCCCGCCGCCCGCAGGCGCTGCGCGACGTGCTCCGATGCCCGATCCAGCTCCGCATACGTAAGCTCGCGGTCTTCGTAGGCCAAAGCCACCGCCGTCGGCGTCCGCGCGACCTGAGACTGGAACGCCGCCGCAATGCCGCCCACCGCGTCGCGCAGGGCCAACGGACCGGTGCTTTGCGCCAGCACCGCCTGCCGCGCGTCACCCGCCAGAGCGGCGGCGTGCGTGATGGGACGATCCGGACTGCCCGCCAACTCCGCCAGCAAGGTCGCCCAGACGTCGAGGAGCCGGGCCATCATCTCCGGCGCGAAGATACCGGTGCGGTACTCCACGAGCCCAGTGAGGCGATCGCCATGGTCCTCGACGTGCAGGCTGAGCGCATACTTCGCGGTCTCGCTCGGGACCGTGATCGGTTCCGCGCGCAAGCCGGGGAAGCTGGCTTCATCACGCGCCGCCTGCAGGTAGAGAAAGAGCGCCTGAAAAAGCGGTGACGCCCCGGGGTCGCGCGGCAGGCGCAGCTCCTGCACGATCCGATCGAAAGGCGTCTCCTGATGCTCGAACGCCGTCAGCGTCTCCCGCCGCATGCGCCGGACCAGCTCTCGGAAGCTCGGCTGGTCGGCCAGCGCGGGCCGCAGGATGACGAGGTTGACGAAGTAGCCGACGAGCGACTCGGTCGCCTTGCCGTCGCGCCCCGCCAGCGTCGTCCCGAGGCCAAAATCATCCTGCCCGGACAGCCGCTGCAGCCACACCGCGTAGGCCGCCACCAACACGTGAAAGAGCGTCGCACCTTCCTCCCGCGCCAGCGCCCGCAGCGCCTGCTCGGTCGATGCCACGATCACGAAATCGGCGGAGCACCCCTCGTAGGCCGACGCGACCTGCAGCGGAGCCTCCGCGCGCGGCCACGCGAGCGGCGGGAGCCCGGCCAAATGATTGCGCCAGTGGGCGAGCGAGCGTTCGGCCGCCGGACCCGACTCAGTCTGCCTACGCGCCATGACGTAGTCGTTGAACCGATACGTTGGCCGATCCTCGGAAGGCGTTCCACCGGCGACGATCTCCGCGTAGATCTCGGCCCACTCGCGCAGGAGCAGACCCGCCGACCACGCGTCGGCGATCAGGTGGTGGGCGTTGAGCAGGAGGACGTGCTCCTCCGGCCCAAGCCTGACGAGATGGACCGTGAACAGCGGCGCGGCCGTGACGTCGAACCGGCGACGCCCCTCCTCGGCGAGCAACGCCCGCCACGCGGCCTCGCGCACGGCGGGGGGGCGGGAGGAAACGTCGTGCTCGGCGATCGCCACGGGCACCGACGGCAGGATGCGCTGCCACGGCTCGCCCTCGTGCTGGTCGAAGGCAGTGCGCAGCGGATCGTGCCGGGCGACGAGAATCCGGAGCGCGGCCGAAAACGCCGCTCGTGGCAACGGCCCGTGCAACCGCCGGGCGGCGCGCAGGGTGTAGGCGGGCAGCGTCTCAGGGTCGGCCTGATGCAGCAGCCAGAGGCTGCGCTGCGAGGAAGACAGCGGAGAAAGCTCCGCCTGCGGTGTGGCGAGAAACGCGAGGAACTCCTCCTTGCGCGCGGAAAGGGCGGCGCGGATTTCCGCGGTCACGGCACCCGCCGGCGCTTTCACCCGCAGCTGGCCCTGCTCGGCCGACACGCGGATGCCCGCGCGCGCACAGGCGAGTCGGAGCTCCGTCAGCGTCATACCGTGAACTCCTCCGTGGCCGCCGTGGCCGCTCCGCCACCCGCGGCGCGTGACGCCGCACCCTCCGTCCAGGCGGCGGCGGTGAAATCGGCGAGGCCGTCCGCGGTCGATCCCTCGAGGAAACGCGCCAGCGGCACATCGAGCCCGAGCTCGGCGCGGATGCGGTTCTTGATCTCCACCGCCATCAGCGAGTCGAGACCGAGATTGGGGAGCGGCTCATCGCGGCGCAGTTCGGACACCGGACGGCGGAAGACCCGGGCGATGATCTCCGCCACGCCGTCACGGACCATCGTCTCCTGCTCGGCGGGCGCGGCGGACACGACGCGCTGACCAAGGCCCGCGAGGGGTTCAGCGCTCGCGGTCGGCGCGACGAGGCCGCCGGCGACCTCCGTGAGCAGCGCGGTGCGCGCCAGCGGCGCATCCACGCGGGCCAGGAGCGCCCAGTCGACCGTGACGACAGTCGCCTGCGCCCCGCCGCGGGCGAGCAGGGCTCCGAGCGCCGCCAGCGCCGGGGCCGGCGCGATGCGTCGCAGTCCAAAGGATTCGAGACGCTCGTGCGCGCGGCGGCCGTGCTCGCTCGCTCCGAAGCCAATGCCGGACCACGGGCCCCAGTTGATGCTGAGCGCCGGACGCCCGTGAGCGCGCCGCCACTGCGCGTGGGCATCAAGGAACGCGTTGCCCGCCGCATAGTTCGCCTGACCATGCGCCGGAAGCACGGCGGAGAGGCTGGAGCAGGAAAGGAAGAAATCGAGGTCCGCCCCGACGCAGCGCTCAAGCGCGAGGGTGCCGGCAACCTTGGGAGCGAGCACCGCGGAAAGATCCTCCGGTGACATCTGCGCCATCGGCAGGTCGCGCCATACGCCTGCCGCATGGACGACGCCTCGCACCGCCGGACCGCCCGCGCGACGCCAGGCGTCCAGTTCCCGACGGAGTCCAGCCTCATCGGCGACATCCACCGCCGCGATCCGCACCGCCACTCCCCGGCGCTCCAACGACGCCAACGTCTCGCGCGCCGCGGAACTCGGAGCGGAACGACCAAGCAAGAGCACGTGACGGGCGCCGCGCTCCGCGAGCCACTCCGCCAACGCCAAGCCCAAGCCACCGAGGCCACCCGAGATGAGGTAGCCGGCATCCGCGCGCACCGCCCAAGCGCCAGCGGCAACCGGTCCAGCCATCCGGGCCAAACGCTCGACGAACCGTGCGCCACCGCGCCAGGCCACTTTGTCCTCGGTCGTGCGCGCTCCGAGTTCGGCGGCCAGCGCCGTCCACCCACGCTCGAGTGGCACCGCCGGATCAAGATCGTAGCCCACCCCACAGCACCGGCTGTTCCTGCGCCAGCACGCGGAGGAAAGCCCACAGCGGCCCCTGCGACAGGACCGGCGCGTTTCCGCCGACCGCCACTGCGCCGCGCGTCACCGTGCTGAGACGGGCCTGCGGCGCCAGGGTTACCAGCGCTTGCACGAGCGCGCGCGTTCGTTCTAGCCACGTCGCTGCGTCCTCACCCTCGGCGACGACGGGTTCCAGCCACACCACGCGCACCGCACCCGCCGCCGAACCCAGCGCGGACGCGAGCAATGCCTTCCAGTCGTCCACCCCCGCCGGCACCGCCAGCACCGTCGCCCGCAGGCGGCCGAGTTGCGCGACCAACGTATCGGGCACCATTCCCGGAGCCGAGAGCAACACCCAGCGCGCCGGAGCCTCCGCGACTTCGGTGGGCGCGGCCTGCGCCCGCCACGCTACTTCGTAAAGATCATCCTGCGGTACCGCCACCGTGCCCGCCGGACTCATCGCCGGCTTCGCTCCGCTCACGACCTGGCCCGCACGGCCCGGGCGGGTGGTCACGTCACCCTCAGCACCGCGTCCGGCAACCGCACTCCCCGGCCGCGCATCGACGGCCGCTGAACCAGTCGCAGCCTCCGCGACGCCGAAGCGGTCGCGCAGGCGGGCCAGCGCGGGCAGCCCCTCGAGCACGTCACGCGTCGATTGACCGAAATCAAGCAGGCTCGCGATCTCATCCACCCCCGCGCAGGCGAGCGTCTCGACCAGCGGCGCGCAGCTTTCGGGCGTGCCGATCAACGCACGCGTCGCGGCAAAGCGCTCGAAGAGGAAGCCCACGAGGTCATCGAGATCGCGCTCGGAGAGCGCGTTGACGTCAATGACGCGGCCACGGCTGTGCGCGAGTCCGGCGAGCAGGTTGCGGCTGGCCTTCAGGTACGCGCAGAACGGGGCGCGCACGCGCTCGCGGGTTTCCGCGAGATCCGCGCCGATGTAGGTGTGCACCATCACCGTGACGCGACCCGTCGCCGGGTCGTTTCCGGCGGCCGCCCGAGCCTCGCGGTAAATCCGGATCTTGTTCGCAAGCTCCTCCGGATCCTGATCAAGAAGGTGCGTGAGGAGATTGGCGCCAGTCTCACCGGCGCGACGGAAGGTCTCGGGATTACCCGCCGCGGTGATCCAGACCGGCAAGTCACGCTGCAACGGGACCGGCCGCAGGCGCACCCGCGTGGGCTTCCCCACCCCATTCGTCAGTTCGACCTCGTCCCCGCGCCACAGACTACGGACGGACTGCAACGTCTGGTAGAGTCGCGCGTGGCGCTCGGGGTAGCGCTCGGGGAAGAAGGCGAAGTCGTCCGGATTCCAACCCGACGCGAGCGAGATGCCGACGCGTCCGCCCGAGAGGTTGTCGACCATCGACCACTCCTCCGCGATGCGCATGGGGTGGTGCAGCGAGGCGACCACGCTGCCGGCCCGCAGCTGGATCCGCTCTGTCTCGCGCGCGAGCGCCGCCTGCAGCACGGCCGCGTTCGGGTAGAGGCCGCCCATTTCCGTGAAGTGCCGCTCCGGCACCCAGACCGAGTCAAAGCCCGCACGGTCCGCGAAACGCGCGGCCTCGATGACGAGACGATACTTGTCCGGATCGCCGGCCTCTGGCTTGGCCGCGAAGAACATGACCGAGAAGGCCGGCCGCGTCGGACGCGCCACCGGCACGGCCGAGTTGGCCGCGTCGGACGGAGCCACCTCGCCTGTCTGCGCCCGCACCGCGACGCTCGGAGCCGCCGCCAGGCCTGCCGTTGTCATGCGCTCCGCGGACGGCTCCGCATCCGGCAGCCAATACCGGCGACGCTGGAAGGGATATCCCGGAAGTCCGATCCGACGCCCGCCGCGCGCCGCGTGCACCGCGTTCCAATCGAGTACGACCCCGCGCGCGTGCAGCGTGGCGGCCGCCCGCGCCACCGCCGCCGGTTCATCGGCACTGCCATCCAAGGTGGAGAGCCATGTGACGCTCCCATCAGAAAGCGTCTTCGCCGCGAGTCGCGTAAGCACTGCGCGCGGTCCCAGCTCAAGCGCCAGCTCCGCACCCGTCGCCGCCAGGGCCCGCACTCCCGGCGCGAAGCGCACCGGCGAAACGATCTGACGCAGCCAGTAGTCAGCCTGCGCCATCGCGCCCGTCGCATCGATCTCACCCGTCACATTGCTGATGATCGGAACCCGCGCCGGCCGGAACGTGACTCGAGCGAGCGCGGTGCCGAAGGCATCGAGCATCGGCTGCATCAACTCGGAATGAAACGCGTGGGACACGTCCAGTCTTTGGGCGGTTAGGCCCTGCCGGACACAACAAGCGACGGCCGCTTCGAGTGCCGCGAGCGGTCCGGAAATCACTGTCTCCGCCGGGCCATTGCAACCGGCCACGGCCAAGCCCGCCGGTGACTCCGCGAGGAGGCGCCGCACGGACTCCTCGTCGGCGAAGACCGCCGCCATCCCGCCACCGGCCGGCAAAGCCTGCATCCGCTGTCCGCGCAGGCGCACCAGATCGAGCGCGTCCTCAAGACTGAGGATTCCCGCCGCCACCGCTGCGACGTACTCGCCGAGACTGTGGCCAAGAAGGACATCGGGACGCACGCCCCACGCCCGCCACATGTCCAGCAACGCGTACTCAAGCGAGAACAGCGCAGGCTGGGCGATCCCGGTGGCACTCAACTCCGCCGGCGAGGCCGACGCGAGCAACTCGAGCAGCGGGCGCGGAAGGTACGGTCGCAGCAGCGCATCGCAACGCTCCAGCGCGGCGCGGAACGAAGGCTCCGCGGCCGCGAGCGCGAGCCCCATCCCCGGCTTCTGCGCGCCCTGCCCGGTGAAGAGGAACGCCACGCGCGGCACGCGGTTCAAGCGAACTTCCCCGCGCACAACCGCCGCATCGGAACCCGCGCGCAACCTGCGCAACGCATCCGCAGCATCGGTCGCCACCAGCGCGAGCCGGTGCGCTTGATGGAGACGGCCGGTGTTGAGCGTGCGCGCGACCGAAGCCACATCCGCCTGGGGATGCGCCTCGAGCCACTCCGCCTGCCGCGTCGCGAGCTCGCGGAGCGCCTCGGGCGACGCGGCGGACAAGGTCAGCACATGCGGCGAGCGCGGCGCGGGGACCGCGGTCACATCCTCTGCCGGCGGCGCCTCGAGGATGACGTGAGCATTGGTGCCGACGAAGCCGAAAGAGCTGACGCCCGCCAGCCGCGGACCGCCCGCGGTGAACCACGGACTCGCCGTCGTCGGGATTCGCAACGGCACATCATCGATCCGGATCCGCGGATTGAGCGTCTGCAGGTGCAGGTGGGGAAAGACCTCGGCCCCGCGGACCACCAGCAGAGCCTTGAGCAAACCGCAGATGCCCGCGGCGCCCTCCAGGTGACCGAAGTTCGTCTTCACCGATCCAATCGCGAGCGGATGATCGGCGGAACGGTCGCGGAGCAGGACTTCCCGCAGCGCTGCGACCTCGATCGGATCACCGAGCGGCGTCGCCGTCCCGTGGCACTCGACGTAGCCGATGTCGGCCGGGGCGACTCCGGCCGTCGCCAGCGCCGCTTCGAGCAGCGCCTGCTGAGCGAGACGGTTCGGCGCGGTCAGTCCACTGCTCCGTCCATCCTGATTGACGGCCGAACCGCGGATCACGCCGAGCACGCGATCGCCGTCGGCGCGGGCGCGCGCCAACGGCTTGAGCACAATCAACCCGCAGCCCTCGCCGCGCACATAGCCGTCGGCCGACGCATCGAACGTACGGCAACGGCCCCGCGGCGAGATCATCCGCGCCTTGGTAAGATTGATGCTCGGCTCGGGAGTGAGCAACGCGTTGACGCCACCGGCGATGGCGAGATCGCATTCGCCGTTGCGCAGCGCCTGGCAGGCGAGGTGCACGGACACGAGGGACGACGAGCACGCGGTGTCGACCGCCAACGTGGGACCCTGCAAGCCGAGCGCGTAGGCGAGCCGCCCCGCAGTGGCGCTGAACGTACCCCCGGTGCCGAGGTAGGCTCCGATGCCATCGAGCCCGCGCTCCCGGAGGGCGCGGACGACATAGTCGCCATACATCAGTCCGGTGAAGACGCCGGTGCGGCTACCGCGGAGACGATCCAACGGAATCGAGGCATCCTCGAAGGCCGACCACGCGACCTCGAGCAGCAGCCGCTGCTGCGGATCCAGATGTTCAGCTTCGCGCGGCGAGATGCCGAAGAAGTCGGCGTCGAACTGATCAATTCCCTCCAGACACGCGGCCTCGCGCGTGTGGATCTTCCCGGGCGCGTCGGAATCCGCATCGTAGAACGCATCGGCATCCCAGCGATCGGGCGGCACGCGACCGACGGCATCGGTGCCGGCGCGGAGCACGCGGGCGAAGGAGGCGAGATCGGAAGCGCCGGCGGGAAAGCGGCAGCCGGCGCCGATGATCGCGATCGGCGCGCTGTGATCGGCCAGCCGGGCGCGCAGCGCACTGATCTGGCCGTACGCCTCGCGCAACAGCGAAGCCATCTCCGAGGTCCCGCTCACGGTCACTTACCCGGTCCGCGGAGGGACTTGAGCTCCTCGGCGAGCAGTGCGGCGAGGTCCTGCTCGGACATCGCATCCAGTTGCGGGGTGCCGAGACTCGAGGCGGCAGGGAAGGCGGGCGTGGGAGACTTGGAAGTGGCGGAACCGGCCGATGCGGAAGCGGACTGAGAGCCGTGGGGCACGGCGGTCGGAGCCCCGGCGGCGCTCGACGACGCAGCCGGAGACGCGGGGGCGGGCGCCGCGGAACCCGCGACGGCGCCCGGGGCCTTGATCGCGCCCGGCGTGGCCACGCTGGTGGCCAGCAAACGGATGTTCGGATAGTCCCACGTCAAGGTGGTCGGAAGATCGCGCTTCAGCCACTCGGCGAGTCCGGCGGAAAGCTCCACGGCGGTGAGCGAGTCGATGCCGAACTCGGAGAACGGCTTGAGCGGATCGATCTTGTCGGCGGCCAGCTGCAGACGACGCCCGATCCACGAGCAGAGCCACGTCTCGATCTGGGCGGCGTGCGCCCGGACGTCGACCGGGGCCGTGCCGACGGCGGGCGACGCAGAGGATCCTGCGGCCTCCTTCGGGGCCGGAGTCGCTGCCGGAGCGGCCGACCGGCGCGCCGGGACACCCGCGCCGAAGGAAACCACGTCGGCCGAGCCCGCGGCGGACGGCGAGGTGCTCGCGATTCCGGTCGTGGCGGCGCTGGTCGGTGGCGCGACCAGATCGGCGCGGCGCAGCAGCGGATCGAGGTCGAACTCGACTCCGGCAGCGCGCTGCTCGACATCGCCGATCGCAGCGCGGTGACGGGCGGCGGCGGCGAGGATCTCGGACGTGCTGAGCGGCAGCTCGAGCGCGGGAATCGGCTGGGAGAGACGCTGGTGCGCTTCGTTCATGAGGCGACGCAGCCAGACTCGGGCGCGCGGCAACTCCGGATCGTCGCCGGCGGCATCGTTTTCGACGATCGCCAACCAGAGCGCCCAGAGGCCGAATTCACCGAGGACGCGGGAGACCCGTTGGACGCCGAGGGCCTGCTCCGCTTCCGTGCCCTTGACGAGGTGGTGCTGCTTGGCGAGGTCGGCCGCGGCGAAGACGAGATCGGCGATCGCCGGTGCGTTCAGCCGCTCGCGCAGGAATTCCTGCAGCGGCCGGCTCTGGCTCGCAATGCGCGAGCCGAGGAACATGATCATCGTCTCGGTCGGGCCCTCGAAGATGCGCACCAACCGCGCATCGCGGTACAGCTGCGGGACGAGGTTCGTCTCGATGTAGCCGCGGCCTCCGAGCATCTGCAGCAAGTGGTCGACGGCGAGACCGAGGGATTCCGGGCCCGCGTACTTCACGAGCGCGAAGAACTCCTCCGGCACGTCGAGCCCGGCATCGTACCACCGGCCGAACTGATGGATGAACGAGCGCAGCGCGGAGATCCGAACAATGTGCTCCGTGATGCGCTCGCGCGTGATGAGGTTCTCGGCGAGACGTCCGGTAGACATCGACCGCCGGACCGCGTAGCGCAGCATGAGCTGCACGCAGCGCTGCATCGTCCCGAGGCTGACCGTGGCGATCAAAAGCCGGCCGAACTTCATCGTGTCCTGCGCCACATCCATGCCTGTACCCGGGCCGCCGATCATGTCCTCGGGACCGACCCGCATGCCCTCAAGATGCACGGTGTTCTGGATCATCCCGCGCATGCCCATCGTCATCTCCTCGGCCCCCATGCGCAGCCCCGGCGAACCCTGCCGCAGCAGGAACGTCGTGATCCCGCGATCGCGGCCGGACTCATCGAGCAGATGGGCGGCGGCGACGATCCAACCGGACCACGCCCCCGTGCCGATCCAGCGCTTGCTCCCGTGGAGCAGCCATCCCCCGGTGCCGTCCGGGGTGGCGGTGGCAGTGATCGCGCGCGGGTTCGAGCCGGCAGCCGGCTCGGTGAAGGCGAACGCGACGAGCTCGCGGCCGGCGGCGATCGACGGGATCACCTCACGCCGCATCCGCTCGCTGCCGTGGCGCAGCAGCGTGCGCAGACCCAGGGCATTATGGACCCCGACGAACGAGGACAAATTCACGTCTACCGCGCCGAGCTGCACGCCGACGCGCAGCGTATCCACGGTGGTGAGACCGGTACCCCCCAGCGCCTCCGGCACCTCGAGACCCAGCAGACCATTGTTCCCGAAATCGAGGACGACGTAAGGCGGGATGCAGCGCCGCTCGTCGATGAGGTACGAATTGACCCGCTGCTCGGCGTAGCCGCGGATCCACGCGATCATCGCGTCGGCGCGCTGGCGGCTCCGTTCCGGATCGCCGCCCAGACGCGGGATCGCGGCGCCGGGCGCCGTGGGAGCCATCGATCCATTCGCTCCCTGAGCTCCCGCTCCGGGCGAGGACGCCGGCGCGACCATCACGGGCGAAGGTGCCAAGGTAGATGAGCCGCTGCCGCCGGACGCGGCGCCGGGCGGCTCGCGATCGGAGAAGACGCTTTCGAGCGTGCTGGCTTCCCAGCCCGCGCGGGCGGCGAAGCGCTGCAGCTTGCCGCTGGAAGTCTTGGGGAGGGTCACGGGTTTGAGCAGGGTGACGGCGAAAACGGAAAGTTCATGGGCCTCGAGGACGGCGCTGCGGATGGCGGAGACCACGGCCGGGCCGTCGAGCGTGCGCAAGGCGGTGCGCTGGACCTCGGCGGCGATGCCGAGCTGCTCGACCCCGTCGATGCGCAGGGCGAAGGCGGCGCAGGACCCAGGCTGGAGCGCCGGGTGACTCAACTCAGCGGTGCGCTCGATGTCCTGCGGGTAGTGATTCTTTCCGCGCACGATGATCACGTCCTTGATGCGACCCGTGACGTAGAGCTCGCCGTCTTTGAGGAAGCCGAGATCACCCGTGCGCAGCCAGGGACCCGAGCCGTCAGCTTGACGGGCCGCCATGCTCTCGGCGGTGCGCTCGGGCTGGCCCCAGTAGCCCGGGGACACGTGGGCGCCGCGCAACCAGATCTCACCGACCGTGGCGGGCGGGCGGGCCTGGAGCGACACCGGGTCGACGATGGCCAGTTCCTGACCGACCACGGAACGGCCACAGCTGACGGACGAAAGCCCGTCGGTTCGGCCGGCGGCGACCTCGACAGCTTCGTTGCGCCCGAGGGCGGCCGGGTCGAGACGCAGGGCGCGGTATCCCTCGCCCGCCTTGCCGCCGGTGGCGAGGAGCGTGGTTTCCGCCATCCCGTAGCAGGCGTAGAGCGCTGTCCGCCGCAGACCGCAGCCGGCGAAGGCATCGGCGAACCGATCGAAAGCCCGCGCGTCGATCGGCTCCGAGCCATTGTAGATGAGTTCCAAGCAGCTGAGATCCAGCTCGGCCTTCTGCTCGGCGGTGATCACCCGCGCGCAGAGGTCGAAAGCGAAATTCGGGGCGCCGGTGGTCCGCGCCCGCTGCCGACTGATCGCGGCGAGCCAGCGGACCGGTTTCTGCAGAAACGCCGCCGGCGGCATCAGCACCGTGGACGTCCCGAGGTAGAGCGGCTGGAGCAGATTCCCGATCAGCCCCATGTCGTGGTAGATTGGCAGCCAGCTCACGAACGTGGACTCCTCATGGTACCCGAACTGACGCCGGATCATTTCGGCGTTGGCCATGATGTTGCCGTGGGTGATCATGACGCCCCGCGGCTGGCCCGTGGAGCCAGAGCTATACTGGAGCAAGCCGAGGGACTCCGTACGGATGGCGGGGCGCTGCCACGCCGGATCCGCCTGCGTCAGGTTGTCGCTCGCGATCAGCCGGAACGACGAAGCGCGTTCTCCGAGCCAAGGCTCCACCTTCGCGAGGCCCTCCCGAGTGCTGACGATCACCCGCACCTCGGCATCGCGCAGGATCGCTTCGATTCGAGGCATATGCCGGGCGTTCCGCGGCGGGTATGCGGCGATGGCGACCACTCCCCCGTAGAGGCAGCCAAAGAACGAAGCCACGAATTCCAGCCCCGGCGGATGCAGCAGGAGCACCCGACCACCCTCGCCCGCCTCGGCACGCAGACGAGCCCCAATGGCCCGCGCCCGCGCGTCCAAGCCCGCGTAGCTCAACGTATCCATCTCCCCTTCACCTTCCGCGAGGAAATGCACCGCCGGCCGACCACCGTGGCGTGCGGCGCGGCGTTCAAGAAGGGTAACGAAATCTGGGGTCCCGAGCATGGAAAACAGGAGGCCGCTAACCCAACGAACGACGCCGGTGAGCCAACCGAAAATGGGACCACCACAGGCACGGTTGCCCGCTAAAAAACGTCAGACCACCAGAGACAAAACTGCCAAGATGCGAGGGCATCTACCCACCGACACGATTGCCGGCCCTTCCCGATCCTTATCCACTTGGCCCAATCTTCTCCCGTTTGGCGAAGATCGAATTCGTTAACCAGCAGCCTGAATCGCAGACCGCAACACTCCCCTACGCGCCTCAGTACCTTGATACAACCAGTCGATTGCAACCTTTTCGCAACTCCCGATCTATCCGCCGCCCGAGAACCGCCGCGCGGTCGTCAACCCGTCGCGCACGCCGGAGCATCGGCCGGTGGGGTCCTGCGGACATGGATCCCGACTAAACCAGGCCCTTCAAAACCTCCCCGTGACCCTTTGTTTAGAATTATTCTAATTCATTATGGTCCCACGGACGAAAACGCACGTTCACAAGTGCCTCGTGATGAGGTGAGGCACGGGCGATTAGCGGACGTTGGCGATTGAGGATTTGGGCGATGTTTTCGAAGTTTCACTCTAT
>Ga0172367_10000560_pt1 | contig 57364 bp, 59 predicted proteins | sample Lak10m_FD_114542 | JGI IMG/M metagenome (GOLD analysis project Ga0172367, IMG submission 114542) | Freshwater microbial communities from Kabuno Bay, South-Kivu, Congo - kab_022012_10m | ecosystem: Environmental > Aquatic > Freshwater > Lake | place: Democratic Republic of the Congo: South-Kivu... | reverse complement strand
TTGTGCAGTTATCACTAATTTTGTTAATTGGCTGATTAGTCAGAAAAGTGATTAGCGAAAAAAATAAAAAATGAAAGCAATCAATTGGAATCACGAAAAAAACGAGAAATTGTTAGCAGAACGTGGAGTAGGTTTTGATGCAGTTTTGCAGGCGTTTGAATTGGGCAACGTTTTAGATGATATTGAACATCCAAACGCTGAAAAATATCCGAATCAATCGGTTTTAATCATTAACATCAACGACTATGTTTATATCGTGCCGTATGTTGAAAACGATACAGAGTTATTTTTAAAAACAATTATTCCTAGTCGAAAATTTACAAAAAAATACTTAGGAGCAAAAAAATGATAAAGCTAGACCATGAAGAACAAGCATTACTCGACAGCGTTGAAAGTGGCGAATGGAAATCAAAACCTAATTTAGAAAAGCGAAAATTAGAGTTACAGCGTTATGCACAACACAAAAGGGAAATTGAAAATGTGCTGATTGACGATGATGTGATTACTGCATTTAAAGCATCAGGTAACGGTTGGCAGACTCGATTAAATGATGCGCTACGCGATTGGCTAAAAACACATCCAAATTTAGAACACGCTTGAAAAACACGGATGTGAAATGAGCAACCATTTTTTAACTTAAAAAATGCAAGTGCTTTTTTAATTTCAAAGCAGGAGTAAAACAATGAGCATTCCAAATCGAAGACCCCGTTATATTACTGAAGAAGAATATCTCGCAGAAGAAAAGTTGCGCGAATATAAATGTGAATATATTGATGGCGAAATTTATCCAATGGCGGATTTTGACAAAAATGGCGAAATTCGCGCTATGGCAGGTGCGGGGAAAAATCACCAGCGCATTATTTTTAATGTCTGCGGCGAATTGTATCCACATTTAAAAAACACGCCCTGTGAAGCCTTTAGCTCTGATATAAAAGTTCGTGCAGATGAAGGCACAAAATACTTTTATCCAGACATCGTGGTGACTTGTGAAAAAGACATGATTGATAACGAAGATGCTTATTTTGTCCAATCACCGCGTTTAATTGTGGAAGTGTTATCAGATTCCACACGCAGTTATGATAAAACCTTTAAACGTCTTGTTTATGAGCAAATCCCAAGTTTGGAAGAATACGTTTTAATTGAACAAGATAGTATCAGAATTGAAGTTAGTCGTAAAAGTGATAATTGGCAAACAAGTGTTTATTTGCTTGGCGATGATGTATGTTTTGAATCCATTGATTTAACGCTTTGCGTTGCAGATATTTATCAGCGCGTTGAAAATGTTGAAATGCAAGCGTTTCGTGAATCATTGCGACGTTAATTTTGGAGTTTTTACCAATGAAAAAAATAACTGCTTTTTTGTTAACTGCTTGTCTTTTGCTTTCCGCTTGCGGAGAAGCAAAAAAAGAACCTGAAGAGCGCAGTACAGTCAATATCGAAAAACGCGCGAACGGTTTAGCCTATGAAAAAGGACAAAACAAACCTTTCACAGGCGTTTTTGAAGGCTATTACCGAAATGGTTATAAAAAAGCCGAAATTCATTTTAAAAATGGCAAACAACATGGCGTTGCTAAAATGTGGCATGAAAATGGACAACAAAGCAATGAAGCCTATTTTTACGAGGGTAAATTGGAAGGTATGGCAACTGAATGGTTTGCAAATGGACAAAAAAATAAAGACCGTATTTTCAAAGACGGCAAGTTACTCACGTCAATGGATTAAAACATGAGTGCGTTTACACCGTTAAATATCGCGATTTTAACCGTTTCTGATACCCGCGACGAAAGCAACGACAAATCAGGTGCAACGTTAGTTGAACAAATTTTTAATGCAGGGCATCATGTCGCAGATAAAAAAATTGTTCCTGACAACATTTATCAAATTCGAGCGGTGGTGTCTCAATGGATTATCAATGCAAACATTGATGCAATCATTACCACAGGTGGTACGGGCGTGACAGGTCGTGACGGAACACCTGAAGCGATTACGCCTTTACTCGATAAAGTGTTAGAAGGTTTTGGTGAAACTTTTCGCGCCGTGTCTTTTACTGAAATTAACACTTCAACCATTCAATCACGCGCCATTGCTGGCGTTGTGAATGGAACGTATGTTTTTTGCTTACCAGGTTCGGCGAATGCGTGTCAAACCGCGTGGGAAAAAATTATTGCCGCGCAATTTGATTCACGCACGCGCCCATGTAATTTAGTTCAACTCATGCCACGACTTTTGGAAAAATAATGAAACCGTCTATTTTTTTATTTTTGGGAACAACGTTTGCATTTTTAGCCGTCGCGTTTGGTGCATTTGGCGCACACGGTTTGAAAAATCTAATTTCTCCAGAATTATTAGTTACTTACAAAACAGGGGTGGAATATCAAATGTGGCACGCTTTCGGACTCATTGCGATTGCGTTAATGCAGCAACACGACCCGCAATCACGGTTACTCAGATGGGCGGGCGCATTGATGTTTTTAGGAATTTTGTTGTTTTCGGGCAGTTTGTATGTACTGGCAATTTTGAACTTTCCAGAAGTTGGCAAAATTACCCCCATTGGCGGCGTAAGTTTTTTAGTAGCTTGGTCATTGCTAATTATTTTTTCAGGCAAAAAGTCAAGTCATCACAAGCGTTATAAGTCGTCGCGTTATTAACTTTTAGGAACATAAAATGGAACTTCAAACCCTGACAAATCAAGTTATAGCACTCGCAGGGATTGCACAAGCAGCCGCTTTAGTTGAGCAACTCGCAACGAAGGGAAAAGCTGATGAAATTGCGCTTGAAACCAGTTTAAAAAGCGTTTTACAAACCGAATCGGATTCGGTACTTGAAATTTATGGCAACGATTTAGCCAATTTAAAATTGGGCTTAGAACATTTAAACGCGCAGTTAACAGGTTATGAAATCGCCTACCCAGACGAAGCGCGTTATGCCGCTTCGTTAGTATTTTTGGAACGACAATTGTGCGAACAAAAATCGATGCTAAAAACGATTTCTATCGGGATTGAACGAGCCAAAGCACAAACGGATCATTTTCCTATACTGCATGAAAATGTGTTGGCAAATTTTGGAGATATGTATTTACAAACCGTCAGTAAATTACAGCCACGCATTATGGTGAATGGGGTGCCTGATTATTTATCGCGTCCAGACGTTGCCAATAAAATTCGCGCTTGTTTGTTAGCAGGTATCCGCTCGGCAATGCTTTGGAAACAATGTGGAGGACGGCGATGGAAATTTTTGTTATTTCGCAAGAAAACACAAGTAGAAGTGGCACGATTACTTACGTTAATTGCTTAATTTTTCAGTTTAATTTTGTCACGAAAAAACGCGATTTGAGCGTAAAATGTCACAAAAACTACAAATTGTGTTGTCATTGCAGCGTTATTGCGTAATAATACGCTGTCTTTAGCCAATGGCTAACAGCATTATGGTAGTTGTATCGGTTCTCTCGCAACGATACGCTGTGAACCCCGCCAGGTACGGAAGTAAGCAACGGTAACAGCAGATTCGTGTGCCGAGATGTAGCTGGTACAATTGCCACCCAAAACGCCCCCAAATACGAATATCCCGTCATGAATTATCAGGTTTTAGCTCGCAAGTGGCGACCGCATAATTTCACCGAAGTTGTCGGACAAACCCACGTTATAACCTCTCTCACCAACGCTTTAAAACATAATCGTCTGCATCAAGCCTATTTATTCACAGGTACTCGCGGCGTAGGAAAAACTACGCTTGCACGAATTCTTGCCAAATCCATGAACTGTGAAAATTTGCAAGATTTTAATCCTTGTGGGCAGTGTGAAATTTGCCGCGCTGTCGATGAAGGACGATTTTTAGATTTAATTGAAGTTGATGCCGCCTCACGAACCAAAGTCGAAGATACCCGTGATTTACTCGACAACGCCCAATACGCACCAAATCAAGGGCGTTACAAAGTTTATCTTATCGACGAAGTTCACATGCTCTCAGGGCATAGTTTTAACGCGCTGCTTAAAACGTTAGAAGAGCCGCCACCGCACATCAAATTTTTACTTGCAACGACTGACCCGCATAAAATTCCCGTCACGGTTTTATCACGCTGTTTGCAACTGAATTTGAAACGCCTTTTACCGAGCGAAATTTTCACGCAAATGGGTTTTATTTTGCAGCAAGAAGGCATTGCGTTTGAGCCTGAAGCGTTAAAACTACTTTCACGAGCCGCTGATGGCAGTATGCGCGATGGACTGAGTTTGCTTGATCAAGCGATTGTGTACGGAAATGGCGCGGTCAGTAACGACGAAGTTCATGCAATGCTCGGTTCCATTGCACAGCAACCAGTGGAATCGATTTTACAAGCATTAGCACAATCCGACGCGCCTGCAATTTTGAATCAAATTGACGATTTAAGTCAGCTCAGTCCTGATTTCAGCGATTTGTTGCAACAGCTTTTACAGTTTTTACACCGCATCGCACTGGTTCAACACGTTCCAACGACGTTAACGCATGATTTAGATGTTGAAGTTGTCGCACATTTAGCACAAACGATGTCGCCCGAAGATGTGCAGCTTTATTATCAAATTGGTTTGCTGGGTCAAAAAGATTTAGAACTCGCGCCCGATCCGCGCAGTGGTTTTGAAATGGTGATGCTGCGAATGCTCACATTTCGACCTGTGCAAAATGGAAACGTGCAACAACCTGTGCAAATTCAACAGTCTGCGCCACAAATTGCTGCGCGTGTGCCAGTTTCTCAAATTCAACCTCATCCGCAAGTTGCGCCAATTCAAGCATCGCAACCCGCACCACAAGTTTCAAATACGCCAAATTTTTCTGATAACTGGGACACGATTCTAAATAATTTAAAAGTCGGACGGTTTGTGAAAGAATTTGCTAAACATTGCGTTTTAGAATTACTCAATGAATCACAATGTGTTTTGACTTTAGACCCGCAAAAAGCAAATTTGCTTGACCCTGATGTGACGCAAAAAATCGAAGCGGCATTGCATGAAATGTATGCAAAGTCCATTAAATTAACAATTGAAGCGAAGACGTTAGCTAGTGCAACGCCCGCGCAGCAAATTGTGCAAGCGCAAGATAATCGCCAACAAGCGGCTGTTGAAGAAATTTACAACGACCCAAATGTAGCGTATTTGCAAGCAAATTTTGACGCGCAAGTTTTGCCCGAAACGATTGAACCATTTTAATTTTCAAACTAGGAGACAAAAATATGAAAAATGCTTTAGGTGGCTTGATGCAACAAGCACAAAAAATGCAGGACGATTTAAAAGCTGTTCAAGATGAATTAGCGTTAATGCAAGTTACTGGCGAATCAGGTGGCGGTTTAGTTAGCATTGTGATGACAGGCAAACGTGAAGCACGCAAAGTGAGCATTGATCCATCTTTGGTTGGAGAAGATAAAGATATGCTTGAAGATTTAGTTGCCGCAGCAATCAATGATGCGGTTCACAAAGCTGACAAAATGAAAAAAGAAAAAATGGCAAGTGTGACAGCGGGAATTCCCTTGCCTGCGGGTTTTAGTTTGCCTTTTTAACAGGAAAAAAAATGAGCGATTGTTTATTTTGTAAAATGATTGCAGGTGAAATTACACCTAGCATTGTGTTTGAAGATGAGGATGTTTTAGCGTTTAACGATATTGCGCCACAAGCTCCCATTCATATTTTGATTGTGCCGAAAAAACATATTACAACCTTAAATGATGCGGATGATGCGTTATTACTGGGGAAATTGATGCAAACCGCTGCACAACTGGCAAAAAAATTAGGCGTTGCAGAAAGTGGTTATCGAACCGTTATTAACTGCAACGCGCAAGGTGGACAAGCCGTTTATCATTTGCATATTCATTTGCTAGCAGGGCGACAGATGCTCTGGCCAGCGGGTTAAAAGCCAATTTGCGGGCAAAAAAACCGCCCGCATTGCGAACTTTTACAGATTAAAATAGCGAACGGTACTTGCTAAACTTCTCGCTTGATCTTCGAGTGTTTCAGCGGCAGCAGCGGCTTCTTCTACTAATGCCGCATTTTGTTGGGTTACATCATCCATTTGTCCAATCGCTTGATTAACTTGTTGAATTCCCGCAGTTTGTTCACTAGAAGCGGAACTAATTTCTGACATAATTTGCGTTACGCCACGAATTGCGCCTACGATTTCTTCCATTGTTTTACCCGCGTTTGCAACAAGGCGAGTGCCATCTTCGACTTTTTCAACGGAATCACCAATTAAGCCTTTAATTTCACCCGCCGCAGCGGCGGCGCGTTGCGCTAAACTGCGAACTTCCGTTGCCACAACCGCAAAACCACGACCTTGTTCACCTGCGCGTGCCGCTTCAACTGCTGCGTTTAATGCCAAAATGTTAGTTTGGAATGCAATGCCATCAATCACCGAAATAATATCTACGATTTTGCGTGATGATTCGTTAATCGCTTCCATTGTGTTCACCACTTGGCTTACAACGTTAACACCTTTACTCGCAATATCTGAAGCCCCCAATGCTAGTTCATTAGCGTGTTGAGCATTTTCACTGTTATGCTGAACCGTCGAAGTGAGTTCTTGCATACTTGCAGCAGTTTCTTCCAAACTTGCGGCCTGTTTTTCAGTACGATGTGATAAGTCGTTGTTGCCAGAAGCAATTTCTTTCGCACTAGTGTTAATCGTTTCCGTTGCTGATTGAATTTGCTCAATCACTTCTCGCAATTTGCTAACGGTTGAATTCGCGTCATCTTTGAGTTGCCCAAACATGCCCGAATAATCGTTAGCAATAGTTTTCGTTAAATCACCATGCGAAAGCGCGTCTAAAATGCGTCCAATTTCGTTCAATCCTACAGAGCTAGTTTCAATCAATTTATTGATATTTCTAACTAATTCAAGTAGAAATCCTGTTCGTCCTGTTTCATGAATTCGACGTTCGAAATCTCCTTGCGAGGCGGCATGAACAACGTCAGAAATCTCTTTTGTTGCCATAATTTCTGTCGTTTTATCTAACCATTCAGCGACAAAACCTAAACGTTCTCCGTTTTTATCTATCACAGGATTTGCAATCACTTGAAGTAGATGACCGCCAATTGAAATTTCACTCATGTAAGATTCTTTCAAATTTTCCAGCATTTTACGTTGCATGGCAGGATTTTTATGGAACAAATCAATATTACTACCGAGTAATTTTTTTGCCTCAAATTCTGGCAATTGTTGACGAATACCCACTTCTGCATGATTGAATAATTCTTTCGCGCTATGATTGACGTAAATAATTTCAAAATTATTATTCGCGACCAAAACAGCAGAGTGAACATTATCGAGTGCGCTGTTAATTCGCATAGCTTCAGCGGTGACATTTTTAGCCTGCGCGATGTCCAAACTCAAACTCACGTCCATTGAAAACAAACCGCGATAAAAATCACCGATTACGCCTTCTTTTTTCAAATCAAATTTATTGCCAAAACCTTTTGCTGCTAAACGATAAAAAACGCCGACACTTTTATCTAAAGTGTTATTAAGTTCTCGCACTAAATTGATATTGATTGCAGCCCCCATTGCAGCAGCGGATGCCATCAAACCTAATTCTAAATACTGTTGCGCTAAAACTAATTCATAACCCAATGTCGCGGTGGGAATAACAAGTGCGACAAGTGACATAGCGGCTTTTTTACCAACGGAAATATCGGTAATTCTTTTGATAACAGCTTGAATCCCCGTCGGGTTTATTGAAGCGGTTTTATTTCTAATTGCATCATATAAGGTTTGCGCTTGTTCGCGTTCGCCTTTTGACGGTGCATAACGCACAGACAAATATCCCGAAAGTTTGCCTTTTTCAAATTCGGGAATCATGTTGGCATGAACCCAATAAAAATCACCATTTTTAGCGCGATTTTTTACGCAACCCGCCCAAGGACGCATGGCTTTAATAGTTTTCCACAAATCTTCAAACATTTCGCGCGGCATATCAGGATGGCGCACGATATTGTGATTTGCCCCTATCACTTCATCACGGGTGTAACCGCTGATTTTTAAAAAATCTTCATTAGCAAAAGTAATTTTGCCTTGTAGATCAGTGCGTGTGACAAGAATGGTACCTTTTGTCATCACAATTTCGTTGTTTGTTACAGGGATATTTTGTTTCATAAAAGTTCCACTTGCGTTTTTTGCGCGATAAGCCTTAGCGTTTAAATGTAATTATGATTATTTTTATTATGAAATTACGGTTTTTTAAAAAAGGTTTTGCATTTTTACGCGCCGCTTCGAATTTTTCAAAGCCTGCAACAAACAAATAATGCGTACCTGTGATCTTTGAGAATCTTAAAATAAAAGCAATTTTCAAGCCTAATTAAAAAAGCACTCACAGGTATCGGCATTTTGACTTAGATTTCAATTTTGATTACGCACAATTTTGCATCTCGATAATGAAGTTTGCTGCGTTGGATTGGGCTTGTGCGCCGTCATTTCGCAAGGCTTCAATGCGTTCTAAATAGGCTTCATCAATATCACCAGTAATGTATTCGTTGCTAAAACAAGAGGTATCAAAATGTAAAATTTCAGGATTTCCTTTTTGCACGGCAGCAATCAAATCTTCCAGATCTTGGTAAATCAATTTATCCGCGCCAATCGCTTCACAAACTTCTTCTTCGGTTCTATCGTGAGCAATCAATTCATTCGCAGCGGGCATATCAATGCCATACACATTTGGATAACGCACTGGTGGTGCGGCAGAGGCAAAATAAACTTTTTTCGCACCTGAATCGCGTGCCATTTGAATAATTTGCGCCGACGTTGTGCCTCGCACTACCGAATCATCGACGAGCAATACGTTTTTACCTTTGAATTCTAAATCGATAGCGTTGAGTTTTTGACGCACGGATTTTTCACGCAATTTTTGACCTGGCATAATAAATGTACGTCCAATATAGCGATTTTTAATAAATCCTTCACTAAATTTCACGCCCAATTTATTTGCCATTTGCAACGCAGCAGTGCGGCTAGTATCGGGAATCGGAATCACCACATCAATATCGTGATCAGCCCATTCGCGCTGTACTTTTGCGGCGAGTTTTTCACCCATCCGCAACCGTGCTTTATAAACAGAAATGTTGTCAATAATTGAATCAGGACGAGCAAAATAAACGTATTCAAAAATGCACGGACAATGATCGATCTTTTCAGCACATTGCAATGTGTGTAATTTTCCTGATTGCTCAATGAAAATCGCTTCACCAGGTGCAATATCGCGCGTGATGTCAAAACCTAAAACATCTAAGGCAACGCTTTCAGAGGCAATCATAAATTCTCTACCTTGAGAAGTTTTGCGTTCGCCAAAAATAGCGGGGCGAATACCATTAGGATCACGAAAACCTAAAATACCAACGCCTGCAATCATAATCACGACAGCATACGCGCCACGACAACGACGATGCACACCTTTGACAGCATTAAAAATATCGGCAACCGTTAATTCTGATTTATGTAGGGTTTGCAATTCATGAGCAAAAACATTGAGTAAAACTTCTGAATCCGAATCGGTGTTGATATGTCGCTGATCTTCGTCAAATAATGCTTTTTTAAGTTCAGCTGTATTCGTTAAATTGCCATTGTGCGCGAGAGTTAAACCAAAAGGCGAATTCACATAAAACGGTTGAGCTTCGGCTGAACTGGTACAGCCTGCGGTGGGATAACGAACGTGCGCGATACCCATATTGCCACGCAATCGCAGCATTTGATCGTTAGTAAAAACATCTCGCGTCAATCCGTTGTCTTTGCGTAAATGCAAACGTCCGTTTTCACAAGTCACAATCCCCGCCGCATCTTGTCCACGATGCTGCAAAACAGTTAGCGCGTCGTACAAATCTTGATTTACAGCTTGATGGGAAACGATAGCAACAATACCACACATTATTTTTTCACCTGAATTTAGAGGAAGAACATACGATAAATTATAAAATTGCCGCTTGAACTGCAACATGGTCGAGCAGCCAAGTGGCAAGCGTTTGAAAAGAAGGTAATAAGCTAGATTCTTGCCACCAACCTTGATAGGGAATTGCCGTTAAATTGACAAGAAAAACAACGATTGTCACCATCACAATGCCTTGCATGATGCCACAAAAAAAACCACCTAAACGCTCCATGAATGCGGTGTGTTTATAATTTTGCTTAAAACGAGTTGTCAGAAAATGCTGCATTAAGCTACCAATTAGCATCGTTAAAACCAGCAAACTTAAAAATGTCACTGCGAGCTGTTTTTGTGCATTGGGAATTAACGTTTTCAATATCGGTGCAAGCTCTGTACAAAAATGCAAACTTACCCACAGTCCGACAACCCAATTTAGAAGGGATAACACCTCACGGCTAAAACCGCGTAATGTGCCGATTGCGAGCGTTACACTAAGTAGTGCAACGATGCTGTAATCCACCCAAATAAAGGATTTTTCGGCAAGAAAAATCACGGTGTTATTCTGAAACTAAAATTGAACTAATGCCTTGTGTATCTATTTTCTTTTTCATGGCAGCCGCGCGTTTGCCATCAAGTTCAGGTCCTACACGCAAACGATAAAATGTTCCTTTATCGTTTTGAATGACAGTTAATGTTGCAGGCAAACCTTGTGCTTTTAAACCTTCAAGCAATGTTTCAGCTTTAACTTTATTGGTCAAACTTGCCACTTGAATATACCAACGCGACATTTTTTTAGGTTCAGTCGCATTAGTTTCAACAGGCGCAACCGTTTTTGCAGCGGGTGCATCATCAAGTAATTTTGCCGCCCGAATTTGTTTTAGTAACGCATCTTCATTTTTATCGCCTGCTTTTTTCACTTCCGTTTTGGGTTTCATAGGTGGTTCATCATCGACTTCTTCAGGCGGTTTAACGCCGTAATTAGTTGTTTCTGAATAAACAGGCTTTTCAACTTTGGGTTTGGGCGGTGTTTTAGGTTTTAACGTCGAAGCGGGCAAAGCATCTTCCATTTCATCAGGACGCAAACTATTTTTTGTCTCTGGCGTTGTGGAAGGCGTGAGTGCGGCAATTTCGACTTGTGGCTGTGTTGGAATTTCTAAAACTTGTTCTGAATTCGCGGGAGCTTTAATAGCAGGCTCTTCAACAAATTGGCTTTCAGATGGCAATGTCAGTGTTGTGACCGCTTGCTTTTCTTCTTCAATAGGGTCATCGAAAAGCATCGGGATAAAAATTGCTGACAAAATTGTGACGACTAGTGCGCCAATCAAACGTTGTTTTAATTCGTGATCAAAATTCATTTTATTCACCTATTTCTAACTGGCTAAGGCATTCGGATACTAAAAAAAATGACCCAAAAACTAAAATCAAATCGTCATTGTTTACTTGATTTTTTGCTGCCACAAAGGCTTGGGTAAAATTTTCAAAATGGGTATGTGCGGCTGTGATATGGGTTTGCGTGAAAAAAGTTTGCATCGCATCAGTAGTGATCGCACGTTGATTTTTCGGCAATGGCGCAAAAAACCATTCATGCACAATAGGCTTCATAAGTTCTAAAACGCTGGCAATATCTTTGTCTTTCATCATAGAAAAAATAGCGATAATGCGACGATTGGCAAAATTGTCTTCTAAATAATCAACCAATGTTTGAACCGCTTGTGGATTATGTCCCACGTCCAAAAGTACAGAACAATTCCCATTGATTAACTGAAAACGTCCCTCCAATCGCACATTTTTTAATCCCATTTTTATTGACGTTTCGCTGACTGGCAAAATTTCAGCTAAACATTGCGTCGCAAAAATTGCCGCTGACGCATTACGATATTGATGATTACCTTTTAAAGCAGGATTTGGTAAATCTGAAATCGTTTGTGCTAAACCTTGCCACGTCCAGGTTTCTCCCTGTTTTTCGTAAAAAAATGTTTCACCTAAACGAAGTAACAACGCATTTTGTTGATAAGCATATTCCCGTAACGATTTCGGCGGACGTAAATCACTGACAATTGCGGGTTTGCACGGGCGAAAAATACCTGCTTTTTCACGTCCAATTTCTTCGCGCGTTTTGCCTAGCCATTCAACATGGTCAATGCCAATGCTGGTGACAATCGCCAAATCCGTGTCAACGATATTGACTGCATCTAAACGCCCACCTAAACCGACTTCTAAAATTTGAATTGCGACTTTTTCTTGAAAAAAAATTAGCAATGCCGCGAGTGTGCTAAATTCAAAATAGCTTAGCGATGTGTCGCCGCGAGCTTCATTAATTTGTTCGAATGCAGCGCAAATTAACGCATCAGAAACAGGTTTATCGTTGATTTTAATGCGTTCGTTGTAGTGCAAAATGTGGGGTGAAGTGTATGCCCCCACTTTGTGACCTGAGGCAAAATAAAATTCTTGCAAATACGCAACTGTTGAACCTTTGCCGTTTGTTCCCGCGACGGTAATTGTGATGGGCTTTTGCGTTTTATAATTGGGCAACAAGTTCGCAAACACACGCTGAACACGCTCTAAACCCAAATCAATTGGCTGCGGATGTAAACTCTCTTGCCATGACAGCCAGTCATTTAAGGACACAAACGGATTCATCGAATTTTAGCCTGCATCTTCGATTTCATCTGCGAGCAATTCTGCTGCTGGCAAAATAATTTCAGGCATTGAAACGTGATGATAAGTGGTAAGCATTGACAAAATGCTAGCGATTTTTTCACGAATATCACGACGATGAATAATCATGTCGATTGCGCCATGTTCTTGTAAAAATTCGCTTCGTTGAAAACCTTCAGGCAATTTTTCACGCACAGTTTGTTCAATTACACGCGGACCTGCAAAACCAATTAACGCATTCGGTTCAGCGACATTGATGTCACCGAGCATGGCCAAACTTGCCGATACACCGCCCATTGTCGGATCGGTCATAAACGAAATATACGGAATACCACGCTCTGCGAGTTTCGTTAATGCCGCACTAGTTTTTGCCATTTGAAACAAAGAGAAAAGCGATTCTTGCATTCTCGCGCCACCGCTGGCAGTGAACACAATAAACGGCGCACCAATTTCTAAACTTTTATTCACACCACGCACGAATTTCTCACCCACAACCGACCCCATCGAGCCGCCCATAAAATTGAAATCAAATGCCGCTGCAACAATTGGTTTTCCGAGCAATTCCCCTTTCATCACCACTAACGCATCATTTTCTTTAGTTTGTTTTTGCGCTTGAGTGACACGATCTTTGTATTTTTTGCTATCTTTAAACCTGAGTGGATCCAATGGTTTGACATTTTTTCCAATTTCTTCACGTTCGTTTTCGTCTAAAAATAAATTTAAACGCGCCCGCGCAGAGATTCGCATGTGATGGTCACATTTTGGACACACACTACCATTTTTTTCTAATTCACTGTTGTATAGAATCGCGTTACAACTTGGACATTTTGCCCATAAACCTTCGGGAACTGTCGTTTTTTTGCCCGATTCATTTTTAATAATTGAAGGGCGTAATTTTTCAAACCAACTCATGATTAGTTATCCATTGCCTGACGCATTGAGGTTAATAATTCAATAATTGCTTGTTTTGCTTGTGTTGGAGCGTGCAAATTTTCTTCGATTTGTTTAATGAGCGTACTACCAACCACAACGCCATCGCCCAAATTTGAAATCGTTTTTGCGGTTTGTGCATCTTTTACACCGAAACCAATCGCCACAGGTAATTTTGTATTGGCTTTAATTTCGGCGAGTTTTTTCTCAACGTCAGCAATATCCAAATGTCCCGCGCCTGTTACGCCTTTGAGTGAAACGTAATACAAATAACCTGAACCAATTGCATCCATTTTTAAGACACGTTCAGCCGAACTGTTTGGTGCAAGCAAGAAAATGGGGTCAACGCCCCGTGCTTTCAATAATTGCGTTAATTCGCCAGCTTCTTCAGGTGGAATATCAACCGTCAATGCTCCATCAACATCGGCAGCTTTTAATTCATCGGCGAATTTTTCATAACCCATGATTTCAATCGGATTCAAATATCCCATCAAAACGACAGGCGTATGTCCGTTGGTTTTGCGAAATTCTTTTGCAATAGCCAGCGTGGTTCGCAAACTTTGATGATGTGCTAACGCGCGTTCACTCGCACGTTGAATCACAGGACCATCTGCCATTGGGTCAGAAAATGGTACGCCTAATTCAATTACGTCTGCACCTGCTCCGACCATCGCGTGCATCAGCGGCACAGTAAAATCAGGATTTGGGTCGCCAGCGGTTACAAATGGAATTAACGCTTTGCGGTTTTTTTGTGCCAATTCGGCAAATAATCCAGCTAATCGGCTCATAATTCAATTCCTTCTCTTCTTGCCATGGTTTGCATATCTTTATCGCCACGACCTGATAAATTCACAATCAAAATTTCGTCTTTTTTCATAGTTGGCGCGAGTTTCAACGTGTACGCCATCGCGTGACTCGATTCTAACGCAGGAATAATGCCTTCCATTCTAGTCAAAGCATAAAAACCTTCTAATGCTTCGTTATCGGTGATATTGACATATTGCGCTCTGCCTGAATCTTTAAGCCATGCGTGTTCAGGTCCAACACCAGGGTAATCTAAACCTGCTGAAATCGAATGCGTTTCAATAATTTCACCATCGTCATCAGACATTAAATAAGTACGATTGCCATGCAATACACCAGGTCTGCCAGCACATAATGGAGCAGAATGACGACCTGTTTCAATCCCGTCGCCAGCGGCTTCAACACCAATCATTTTTACGTCGGCATCGTCAATAAAGGGATAAAAAAGTCCCATCGCATTTGAACCGCCACCCACACAAGCCACTAACGCATTCGGCAATTTACCTGCTTGTGTTAAACATTGTGCTTTGGCTTCGCGTCCTAAAATCGCTTGGAAATCACGCACCATCGCAGGATATGGATGAGGCCCTGCAACCGTGCCGATAATATAGAACGTGTTATCGATATTTGTAACCCAGTCGCGCAAGGCTTCATTCAACGCATCTTTCAAGGTTTTTGAACCTGATTCAACCGCGACAACCGTTGCGCCAAGTAATTTCATGCGATAAACATTGAGCGATTGACGCGCCACATCGACTGCGCCCATATAAATTACGCATTCCAAACCTAAACGTGCCGCGACGGTTGCAGTGGCTACGCCATGTTGACCTGCGCCCGTTTCGGCAATAATGCGTGTTTTGCCCATGCGTTTAGCAAGTAAGGCTTGTCCGATGGTGTTATTGATTTTGTGTGAACCCGTGTGATTTAAATCTTCACGTTTCAAATAAATTTGCGCCCCGCCGAGTGCCTCACTCCAACGTTCTGCATGATAAAGCGGTGACGGACGACCGACATAATGTTGCATATCCTTATCGAGTTCCGCGACAAAATCGGCATCGTGCATATAGTGTTGATATGCGGCGTTTAATTCCGTAATCGCAGGCATTAAGGTTTCAGCGACAAAAATGCCGCCGTATTGTCCAAAATGTCCCCGCTCGTCGGGCATGTTATATTTTTCGGTCATAGTGTTTCTCGGTCACCTTCTTGAACTTGTTGTGTAAATGCAGTCATTTTAACGATGTCTTTTTTGCCTTTTTCTAGTTCTACGCCACTACTGACATCAACTGCGTAAGGATGGGCGATTTGAATCGCTCTTTTAATGTTTTGGACAGTCAAACCACCTGCCAAAATAATCGGAATAGGACGTTTCGCAGGAATTAACGCCCAGTCAAATTGTGTTCCTGTGCCGCCTTTTGCGTCTGGATGATACGCATCTAAAAGCAAGCCTTTTGCGTCGTGATATTCTGTGTTCAGTTTTTCAAAATTTAGCCCTTTTTTCATGCTCACCGCTTTGATGTAACGTTTGCCGTAAATGCGGCAATCTTCAGCGGGTTCATCACCGTGAAATTGCAAATAATCAAGTGGCACTTGCGCCAAAATGTCACGAATTACACTTTCTTTTTCATTTACAAATAAACCCACCACCGTTGTAAAAGGCGGCAAGGCTTTGGTAATTTCAATCGCTTTTTCAATGGTGACGTGACGCGGACTTTTGGCGTAAAAAACCAAACCAATCGCATCAACACCTAAATGCGCGGCATAAACAGCGGTTTCAACTTCGGTAAAGCCGCAAATTTTAAGGCGTGTTCTCATTAACTTCGTGATTTATAAAAAGGGAAAAAACAGGCGCGTAGAATATCACAAAAAAATCATCGTCATTATTCTGTCAAAACATCAGCCGAAACAGGCTTTGTGACAACAGGTTTTACAGATTCAACACTGGCTTTGTTAATCATGGGGGCAAGTGTCGGTTCTAAAAAGCGCAAAATTTGCACAGGTAGCGAACTGGTAAAATGATAACTGCCTGAATTTTCGCCTGAAACATAAGCGGTAATGACACCAAAAAATTTATCCCCTAAAAAGAACGTAAATGTCGCGGCGCGACTGATAAATTTCGATTCGAGTAATTGACCACCTGCCCCATGACGTTCTTTTCGATGATCGCCCGTTCCTGTTTTACCACCCACAATTAACGGTCTGCCGTTTGCATCTTTATAAACGCCATTTAAACGTCCCGCTGTTCCGCTTGCTACAACACCAATTAACGCACTTTTGGCAGCTCTTGCCACTTCAGGCAATAAAACTTGCTGTCCACTTTCGAGCGTTTTTTCCATAATCGTTTCGTAAGGAGTGTCTTTAGCGTAATGGAAATTTTTAAAACGCACCGACGGCAATTTCACTCCATCGTTGCTGATAATACCAATTAAATCAGCCAACGCCGCAGGTCTGTCGCCTGATGCACCAATTGACGTTGCATAAGAAGGCGTGAGCGACGCGAATGGATAACCCACTCGCTCCCATGCCGCGTGAATTTGTTTAAACGCATCATCTTCAAGCAGTGTCATAATGCGCCGTTGTTGCGCGAAACTGTGAGAATGTTTAAACAGCCAACGATAAATTTCTTGTCGTTGTTCGGCACTTGCGGTAATGACCTCATCGCGTGTTGCGTCTGGATGTTCAGACAAATACCGCACAACCCATAATTCAAGCGGGTGAACTTTGGTGATATAGCCTTGATCTTGCAAATCAAAATTTTCGGGCGTGTATTTGTAAAATAAATTATCGATATTTTCGTTTGCTAAAACTTGCGCGGGAATATGTGCTTTTAAATACTCTTCAAGCGCGGCGCGGTCACGATTTGGGAAAATCGATTCATAAAGCATCGTTAATCGTGACGGTTTTGGATAAACCTTTTGCGTGAGTGTTTCTAAATTATCTTCTGCACTTTTGCCTTTGTAACGTGCGTAAAAACGGCGTAAATATACCAATCCTTCACGGTCAGCAAAACGCGCAAGATATTCTTGGCGTTTTTCATCATCAGGATTTTCAAGCCAACGTGCAATGCCTTCAGGCTTGTACAAATGGTGATACGCCAAATCACGCATCATGCGAATAAATGGCAAGTTAATCGAATTTCTCAGCGCATCACGCACCGAAACAATCCGTCCGTCATCGCTGTCGCTAAAGTTGTTGAAATGATGAACGCCGCCACCCGTGTAAAAATACTCATTCGGACTAGCGGAATACTTACGTTCTAAGGCTTGATTTAAAATTTCTTCGAGCGTCATTTTTGGACGCGCTTTAAGTTGGTCAATCACCCATGCTGACAAATAATCACGCGGATGCAAGCCAATTTTGGCTAAATCTTTGGATGTTTGTCCTTGATAAGTTTGATAAGTTTCGGCAATCAATTCCAGATAATGCACCATTGTTCGCATTTTTGCAGTCGAACCTAAATCAAGGCGAATTCCCTCGTTAATATCAAGCGGCTGATCGTAATTATCCGTTTGCACGCGCAACAAATTCCCCTGCTCGCCGCGTTCAAATAAAACCAAACTGTAGACAATTTGATTTAAATCATTACTTGAACTTAATAACCGTTCGCCCAATAAGCCCGCAGCCCGAGCATTCACAGGATCGCTCAATTTTTTTAATGCTGCAGTCACTTTTTGTTGCATTTCATAATCAAGCGTCGTTTTAACGGTTAAATCCAAACGATCTAAGTCATAGTTCGTTTTGATACCTAACATTTGCGCGAGCCTTGCACGAAGCACGTTTTGCGTTTTTTGTTCAGTGACAAATAAATAATGTGAACTACTTTTTGGCACGCGCTCAACTTTTACATTCAAAGCCGCATCACGCATAGCGGGTGAAATTATTCCTTGATTTGCTAACAAACGTAGGTAACTGTCGGTTAAATTCTGCAAAGCATCAAACCCTGCACCAAGCAAATAAGTGGGTCTGCGTTGTGAAAGTAAAATGCTTAACACTTGCCGATAGGCTTTTGCTTGCTCTGGATTGATGGTTTCTACATCCTTTAATCGTTGCACGGCAAGTAAATTATTCACTTCTTTAAAATCTGCGCCAAACCATGAAACTAGCCCATCCCCCAAACCGTGAACCTCGCCCGATTTTTCAGACGCGGCAAGCGGCATAGTATTTAAATAAGCGAGCGCGATTTGCTTACGCATTTCGCGTGTGTCTGTGCCAAGCAAATAAGCGCGTATTGACGCGCTTGCCATCTGCCGTACTTTTTCATAAATTGATTCGGTATAACCATTGCGTGAATGACGATATTTTTCAATTTGCGTAGCGAGCGTACTACCACCTGGTACGTTAATATCTGCACCCAATTTTTTTGCCATCATTTGTAACACCGCAAAACCTAACCGCTCCCATTCCACGGCAGGATTCACATTTTGATATTTATCGTTAAGCAATTCACGATTTTCAATATAAAGCAGCGTGTGCAAAATTACAGGTGGAATAGCATCAAAATTAGAATAACCATAAGTCGGATATGCGGCGGCGAATAGTGGCTGGTCGTAATTATCAACAAGACGCAACCCCGCTTGATTTTTTTCATGATAAAGCGGAAATAAACCGTATTCGTCCATAAGTTGCGTCATCATTGGCGACGCGGTTGCCTGTGCGGAAATGCCAAATCCCACTTGTTGCAAACGCTCAATTTGATCGGCAAGCAATGTGTAACCAAGCCTGCGATCATAAGGACCATGTGTTGGATAACGAATAGAATTGCTGGCTTTATTTTCGAGTTTGAAGCTGAGTTGTTTGCTGATTTGCGACAAATAACGCGCTTGATAACGCGAGGTTTGCACTTCATCTTTGACTAATTTGACAATCGCACCCGTTACTGCGATTGAACCTAGCACGGTGTAAAGCAATAAAAAGCGCGAAAAGATACTCGATTTTTTTTTCATGCCTGAAGACAAAATGAAAATGTTGAAAAGTGTGTCATCAAAAGAAAGAATGGCGGCAAAGGATGGATGGCGGCAATTATAAACAGAATCGATTGCTATTTCATTGCACTTGCGCGAGAACGGCGCATTTCTTTCGGGTCATTTGCAAGTGGACGATAAATTTCAATTCGATCGCCCTCGCTAACGTAGTCCCCTAAATCACGCGGTTTGGAAAAAATGCCGACTTTGAGCAAAAACACATTTTCATCATGCACTTTTTGCAATTCAGGAAACATATTTAAAACGCCTGAAACTAAAATCGCCTCGATCAATTGTGCGTCATCTTGAATGTTGACGGGAATGATGACTTGTTTTTCAGGCGTGGCGTAAGCGACTTCAACATTGACATTTTTGCCCATTTCAATAAACCTCTTTTGCACGTTGCGTAAAAGAACTGACCATTGTGTTACAAATCTGATTGAATACCGCGCCAAACGCTAAATTTGCCAAAATGCCCGACATTTCAAAATCTAAATCGAACGTAATTTTGCTCGCATCTTCACGCAAAGCTAGAAAATTCCATTCACCCGACAAATGCGAAAAAGGACCATCAAGTAATTCAACAGTCATTTTTTTGCCATAATCTAATGTGTTGCGGGTGGAAAATTTCTTTTGAAAACCGCCTTTTGAAATCGAAATTTCACCCTCAACAACGTTGCCCTCGCGTTTGAGAATCCGACTACCGTTGCACCAAGGTAGAAATTGCGGATAATGTTCGATGTCACCAACTAAATCAAACATTTGTTGCGCTGAAAACTTCACCAACGCACTTTTCTCAACGCGCGTCATTTAAAGCACTCCAATCACATTCAAAAAGACTAAGAAAATTGAAGCTGGCGCAACGTAACGTACCAAAATGTACCAAAATTCATAACTTTGTTTGCAAGGCATTTCGAGTTCAGCCTCGCTGTGCTGACGTTGCATAACATGACCTGCAAAAATTGCAATGCAAAACCCACCAATTGGCAGCATTAAATTTGCGGTGAGGTAATCTAGCAATTGAAAAATGTTGCGTTCAAAAAACAACACATCTTTCCAAATGTTGAACGAAAACACAGTCCCTAAACCTAAAAACCACGTTCCCAAGCCCGTCCAAATGCACGCTTTTTCACGGCTGAAATCTTTGTTTTCAATCAACCAAGCGACGGCAGGTTCAATCAGTGAAATCGAAGACGTTAATGCGGCGAAAAATAACAAAATAAAAAATAAAATACCCATCAACCAGCCGCCTGTCATATTGCCAAAAGCAATAGGCAAAGTTTGAAAAATCAAACCCGCGCCTGAAGAAGGTTCTAAACCATGTTCAAAAACTAATGGAAAAATCGCAACGCCAGCAAGTAAAGCAACAATAGTATCAGCAGCGGCAATAACATACGCCGTTTTAGCGATCGATACGCCTTTTGGCAAATACGAGCCATAAACCATAATTGCCCCCATACCTAAACTTAGCGTAAAAAAGGCGTGTCCCATCGCAGTTAAAATCGCGTCACGCGAGAGTTTGCTAAAATCCATGCTAAACATGAAATCTAGTCCTTTTTGATAACTATTTGTCGTCATTGCGTAACCGACTAACAAAATCAACAAAATAAACAAACTCGGCATTAAATAACGAGTCGATTTTTCTAAACCATTGCCCACACCTTGCGCCACAATCCACATTGTGACTGCCATAAAAATACTGTGCCAAAAAATCAGCTGAATAGGACTTGCCATAAAATCATCGAACAATGTTTTGATTTGCGCCGCATCAGCATCAAAAAAACTACCCATGAATGATTTCAAAATATAGCTACTTGCCCAACCCGCAATCACACTGTAATACGATAAAATCAAAGCACCCGCAATCACGCCCAGCCAACCTAAATAATGCCAATTTTTATCGGCTTGCGCTTCCTCTGTTAACTGCTGCATCGCTTCAATCGGATTACTTTGAGCGCGTCGCCCAAGCATCGTTTCCGCAATCATAATTGGAATTCCAATTAACACTACGCATAGCAAATAGACCAATACAAACGCGCCACCGCCATTTTCACCCGTGATATAAGGAAATTTCCAAATATTGCCTAGCCCAACAGCCGAACCTGTTGCCGCTAAAATAAAAGCAAATCGTGATGACCAATGCCCGTGTGCTGCTGTGTTTGTTGTCATAAAACGTCCCGTGATTTTTTCAGGTTTAGAACAAATTTTTAATGAAAAAAGTATAACACAACAAAAACAGACCGCCCCCGCGTGCTTGCCGTTTCTGTTATCATTCATCAGAAAATTGAACAGTCATTTTTATTATGAGGTGAAATTATGAATAATACTTTAGTGCAACTCGCGCAAGTTTTAGAACAGCGCAAAGAACAATCAAGTGAAAAATCTTACGTCGCTAGTTTGTACGAAAAAGGACTGAACTCGATTTTAAAAAAAATTGGTGAAGAAGCAACCGAAGTCGTGATTGCGGCAAAAGATGGCGATAAAACGCAAATTGTCTATGAAACAGCCGATTTGTGGTTTCATTGTATGGTGCTACTCGCGCAACAAGGTTTGCACCCAAATGATGTATTAAATGAGTTGCAACGCCGTTTTGGTTTATCGGGCTTTGATGAAAAAGCGCAACGTGAACAAAAATAAATTTAGGAGACCACAATGCACTTTAGCGTAATGCAATTAGCTTTAATTTTAGGAATTATCATTTTGTTGTTTGGCACCAAAAAATTACGCAATGTCGGCGCAGATGTCGGTGGTGCGATTCGCAATTTTCGCAGTGCAATGAAAGAAGGGCAGGGCGAAGAAACAGAAGAAACTGAAAATAAAATCATCGAAAGTGAAGCCGCAAAATCTGCCTCCGAGCCGTACAAATTCAAGAAAAAAGATAATCTCAAATGAGTGAAAAAAAGCGGTTAATTATTGCTATCACGGGCGCGACGGGTGCGATTTATGGCGTGCGAATGCTGCAAGTGTTGCAAGTGCAAAAGCAGTGGGAAACGCATCTGGTAATTTCCTCGGCTGGACTGGTGAATTTAAAACATGAACTCGACATGACGCGCGATGATTTAAGCGCGTTAGCAAATGTAACGCATGGTATTCATGATATTGCAGCAACGATTGCCAGTGGTGGCTTTAAAACGCAAGGCATGATTATTGCGCCGTGTTCTATGAAAACGCTTTCAGCGGTAGCGCATGGTTTTGGGGATAATTTAATTTCCAGAGCCGCTGATGTTGCTTTAAAGGAACGGCGGCGCGTGGTCATCATGCCGCGTGAAACACCGTTGCATTTGGTGCATATTCGTAATATGGCAACAGTGACTGAAATGGGCGGCATTATTTTTCCCCCGATGCCAGCGTTTTACAGCAAAAACAATTCGATTTCGGCAATGGTCGATGAAGCAGTTGGACGTATTTTAGATATGTTTGGCGTTGATGTAACAGGGCTTTATACACCTTGGGAAGGTCTTTAAATTCGATGTGCCACAATTTAAAAAAAGGAGCGGCAAATAATTGTCGCCCCCTTGAATCTATTAGCTTAATTTTGCTTTCAAAATCTTGTTGATTTCAGCAGGATTGCCTTTGCCTTGCATGGCTTTCATGATTTGCCCAACAAAGAAACCAAGCATTTTTTCATTTCCGCCACGATATTGTTCAACTTGTTTTGGATTTGCAGCAAGAATTTCATCAACAGCCGCTTCAATTGCACCTGTATCTGTAATTTGTTTTAAGCCTTTTGCTTCAATAATTTCATCAGCCGTTTCAGTCCCATTCCACATGAATTCAAAGACTTGTTTGGCAATTTTTCCAGAAACCGTATCATCAGCAAGACGTGCGATTAACCCTGCAAAACGTTCGGCATCGATTGGTGACTGGGTAATTTCTAATTCAGCGCGATTTAACGCAGCAGACAATTCTCCTGTGACCCAATTCGCACATAAAATGCTATCGCAGTCAGCAATTTGTACTACCGATTCAAAGTAATTTGCTAAATCGCGTGAGCCAGTCAAAATCGTTGCCGCTTCATCATTTAAGCGATAATCCGTTTTGAAACGTGCTTTTTTTGCTTCAGGTAATTCGGGCAAATGGGCTTTAACTTCGGCTTTCAATTCGTCACTAATAAAAACAGGTAATAAATCGGGGTCTGGAAAATAGCGGTAATCGTTTGCTTCTTCTTTGCTACGCATTGAACGGGTTTCGTCTTTTACCGAATCATACAAACGGGTTTCTTGCATGACTTCCCCGCCGTTTTCAATCAATTCAATTTGGCGTTCAATTTCGTGGTTAATGGCTTTTTCAACAAACTTGAACGAGTTGATATTTTTGATTTCAGCGCGAGTACCGAACTCAGCTTGACCTTTGGGGCGAACAGACACGTTTGCATCACAACGGAATGAACCTTCTTGCATATTGCCGTCGCAAATTTCTAAATAACGCACGAGTTCATGCAGTTTTCGCATATACGCAACGGCTTCTTTTGCTGAACGCATATCAGGCTCTGAAACGATTTCTAAAAGTGGCGTACCAGCGCGATTTAAATCAATACCTGTTGAGCCGTGAAAACTTTCGTGTAGCGATTTTCCTGCATCTTCTTCTAAATGCGCTCGCGTTACGCCGATGCGTTTTGTTTCAGCATCGACTTCAATATCCAAAAAGCCTTTACCCACAATCGGTAATTCAAATTGGCTGATTTGGTAGCCTTTTGGTAAATCAGGATAAAAATAATTTTTGCGGGCAAAAACCGAATAGGGCGCGATTTCTGCGTTAATTGCTATGCCAAAAATCACCGCTTTTTTTACCGCATCTTCATTCAAAATAGGCAAAACACCTGGCATTCCCAGTGAAATTACGCATGCTTGCGTGTTCGGTTCTGCGCCGTAAGCGGTCGATGCGCCTGAAAAAATTTTTGATTTTGTCGCAAGTTGGGTGTGAATTTCTAAGCCAATGACGGCTTCCCATTTTTCGTTCATGTTGTTTTCCTTTGTGAAAATGTTTGATTTTTTGCAATTTAATCGAGCGTTTCAAGTTCTGCAAGTTGCCGTTTTTCGTTGTGAACAAAATACAAATTACGCAAATAAATAAAAAGTCCACTTGCTTGTCCCAAAATAAAAACAGGGTCTTGGCGATAAATGGCGTAGGCAAGCAGCGTTACGCCGCCGCCAATACTGAAATACCAAAAGGCAACGGGAAACACGCTTTTTTTGGCTCTTTCGCTTTTTAGCCATTGAACAATAAAACGTGCGGAAAATAAGGCTTGCCCTAAAAAACCGATGCCTAACCAAAGTGTTTCTTGACTGATATTAACGTTCAATTTCAGATACCTCGGTGCGTTTCATGCGAGTTTTGAGCCACATCACGCCCAAAATATCGCTAATACCAACCCATAACCGATCAAGCGTGCCATATTTTGAAACGCCACGTTCTCTTGGGCGATGCGAGACAGTGAGAGAAATTACTTGATAACCGCCGCGCAACATCAGTGCAGGTAAAAATCGATGGTAATGGTCGAAAAAGGGAAGTTCTAACGCCGCGTCGCGCAAAAAAACTTTTAAGCCACAACCCGTATCGGGCGTTGCATCACCTAATAAAGTAGAACGAATGCTGTTGGCAATTTTTGATGAAATCAATCGCCATTGCGTGTCGTGACGTTGATTGCGCCAACCTGCAATCATCGCTAATTTTGGATTTGCTTCGCGTTGCGTTTGCAAATTGGCATATAAATGATAAATATCAGCTGGATTATTTTGTCCATCACCGTCGAGCGTTGCAATGGTGGAAAATTTTGCTGCTTTGATGCCTGTAAAAACAGCTGCACTTTGTCCGCAACTTTTTTCATGATGAAAAACACGCAAATTGGGAATGGTTTGTTGAACGTTTTTTAAAACATTTAACGTGTTATCGGTGCTTCCATCATCAATATAGATAATTTCGTAATCCGCAAAATCAGTGAGTGCAGACGTAATTTCATTTAAAAGTGGCTCGATATTTTCGGCTTCATTGTGAACGGGAATAACGACAGAAAGAGACATAACAACCTCGTGTTTTAGAAATAAATTTTTTGTGTTTTTAGTTTTTAAATGGTTATTTAGTGAACGTCACGCAAACATTAAACGCCCTTTCGGCTGTGGAATAACACGCCCTAAATTTTTTGCAGTTTCTAGCCATTCATCAATAACAATTTCTACATTTTTTACGGCTTCTTGATAAGTTGCGCCATCCGCCATACAACCTGCTAATTCGGGAACTTCAGCCAAATAAGCGTTATCTACTTCACTCCAATAAATGATTAACTCATATTTACTCATCGATTAAATCTCCCACTAACTGATATTGAATTAACAAATTACGAACTTGTTTGACTTGATAGGCTTTTGCCATTGCGTTTTGTGGCTGTAAATTCAAAATCTCGTTCACATCGTTATGCGTAAAAATGTGATGGTCGCCGCGTATTCTGACTTCAAATTTCAAACGCATTAAAAGTTGCGTTAATTCAGCAAACGTAATGTTGCTATCTGAACGTCCACTTAAAATTTTGAGCAATAGTTTTGTTTGTTTGCTCATGTTTTCTCCAACTTCAAAAACGCCGCCATCGCCGCCGTTTTCACGTCTTCTTTCACAATCGGAAAGGTTTTTAAAATATGCGCGAATTCCTCCGCCGTTAAATCATAAAGTTTTGCCACAAGTCCATCGAGTTCAGCGCGTAAAATCTCAGGCGCGTCCGTTTTCAATTCATAACCTTTCGCCACCAATTCCCGTTTCAAATCCTCAAATTCTTCCGACACACAAATCAAACCCGCCGCACGTTCCACAATCGCTTTAAATCGTGGGTCGGTTTCGGTTAAGCGGGGAATTGGGAGTTGATAAACGTAAAACATATTTACATTTGCAGAAACTTTTTGACGCAATAACCAATCTGCAACAAATGAATTAAGGAAACTAACACAAAATAACAAACTGGCAACATTCAACGATTTAGAAATGTTAATCGAATTTCCAGCAAAACACGGCGGAATAATTGACGCAATCATTGTGCGAATATCTGTATTTCTACCAATTGCACGATAAGCCAGTCGATAATCTTGATAATCCAAAACTTGACCAACATCTTCAGCTTTTCCTAATAACGCTTTTCGTCCTTCTTCTTCATCAATCCAATACTTTGGCTGTCCCCAATTACTGCTAAATTGATGAATCATTTTGCCTTCAAACAGCGGCAAACAGCCTTCGATATTTTCAATTTCAAATAAACGACTATCATCAGTCATATGAAATTCGCGGGTCAATTTCAAATTCCAAGTGTTTTCTAATTGTTCGCCCAGCAACGGAAACGCGAGCATTTTTTCAGCGATTTTGATGTCGGTTTCGTTTTTGAATTCCATAATCGATTGCGAATCGGGCGACAATTTTTTGATTAAATTTGTGCTGATTTGCAAACTGTCGGGATTGGGGAAATTGTTTAATTCGGCGACATCGTGACGCATGAACGCGGCGGGAAATGATTGCGTAGGGGCGGGTTCTAAACCCTCCCTCATTACGACAACATCATCATTGGACGATGGCGATTTTATTTCTACGTGACGCATGAACGCGGCGGGAAATGATTGCGTAGGGGCGGGTTCTAAACCCGCCCTCATTACGACAACATCATCATTGGACGATGGCGATTTTATTTCTACAGTGTTGTGTTTATGGTGGGCGGGTTTAGAACCCGCCCCTACGGTATTTTTCACAAACGTCAACACCACAAATTTAAAACGGCTATCCACGCCTTCAAAAATGGTTTTGCGATTTTCAAAACAAAATAAACCTGTGATATTCGTTTCATTAAAAAGCAAATGCCGCAAACCTGTCGCACCTAAATCGGTATAAATGCCGCTTGGAATCACAATGCCGCATTCGCCATTTTGTTTCAGCAAGTTAAAACTTTGTTCGGTAAATAATTTGTAAAGATTGATGTCTGCTCCCGCTTTTTTACCATTCACAGCAGCAATTTGATGTTGATATTGCGAACTGCTCCGAAAATATAAATTTAAGAAAGGAAAACGACTTTGATATTCCAGCCACGCGGCGCGGGTTTCGGGTTGTGAAAGTAAGATTTTTTGTTCTTTTTCAAAATCTTTGATTGTCATTTTGTTTTTGGTGACTAATTCGGAATAATCAGCAAAAAATTCTTTGGCTTGTGGTTTGAAAACTTCCCAAGGTGGATTTGTGATAATCGCGTCAAAACCGCCACGCGCAAAAATTTGGTCAAATTCAAAACCCCAATGAAACGGCTGTAATTTTGAAATATCGTGATAAGTCAAAGCGCGTTTTGTGGGTTTGCCTTCTTTGTTTTTGGCATCGTCCCAAGTGGCTTGTTCATATTTGATTTGCAGGCGTTCAAATTCGGCGAGCAATAAAGCGTTTAATTTTTCGTAAGCGTCATTTTTAAATTCAATAATGTTGTCGCGTAATTCGGTTAAGTTTTCGCTGTAAGTGCTGGAATCTTTATAACTGGCGATTAAACGGTTTTTTTCTTGCAAAATGTGTTGATACGTTTGCGCTTGCGAATCGGCAAAAATATCGCCTGTTTTGTTAATCGCGTTGAATTTTTCGCCTTCCACATTAAGCAAACCAATCAAAGAATTGCCTGCCATGATATTAAAATCGATGTTTGGCAATGGTTCTAAATCATCGACTTTTTTAGCAGACGAAACCAACGCCAAAAATAAGCGTAATTTCGCAATTTCAGTCGCTTCGGGCATGATGTCCACGCCGTAAAGATTATTTTTGATGATTTCTTTTTTGATGAAATAGTGAATGTTTGGGTGTGTGTTTTCAGTTGCTTCAAGCCATTGCGTTAAATTGGCATCATTGAGAAATTTAATTTTGCCGATAATTGCAGAATAAACATCAATCAGCGTTTTCATTGCCGCCACTAAAAACGCGCCTGAACCGCAACTTGGGTCTAATAAACTGAGTTCAGGCAAAATTTTGTTGAGTAATTCGCGGCAAAGTGGCGCGTCGAGTTTGAAAAGCAGTTCGGGTAAATCTTTAAATTGTCGTGCAGGTAAATTTAATTCAGGCGTTGCAGGCGTGTTAATTCGGTCAAGAATCAATTTGCTAATCGTGCGTTCACACAAATAATCGGTAATTTCAGGTCTTGTGTAATACGCGCCAAAGGCTTTTTGATTGATGTATTTTTCAAAAATGTAGCCTAAAACATCGGGATTGATTTCGTTATCGTTGCCGCCAACGGTATCGTTGAGATTCCATGAATACTGACCAAATAGCGCAAATAAATCTTCAAAGGCTTTGTCGCTGACTTGGATTTTATCGTTATAGCGTTCTTCAATTTGATGCGGCAAAAATAAACCGCCATTCAAATAACGCACGTCACCGAGTAATTTATTGATTTCGGTTGAACGGTCATTTTTAGGCTTTGCGAAGCCTTCAAAAAATAACGGCTTCAAAAATTCACGGTAAAAGCCATCAACAATAAGATTTTTTTGAATCTGCGTTAATTTGTCGTTGAGATAATTCAAATTGCCTTTATCGATAAAGCCTTTTTTCTGCAAAAACCAAATGAACATTAAGCGATGCAATAAAACGGACGCATACCACGCGCGGTCTTTTTCGCTGTCGATGCCATGAATTTGCTCAACAAAATCGCCATGTTTTTGTTCAAAATCTTTAAAAAACTTTTTCGTAATCGGTTCAATATCGAGTGCGGTTTTTAACCGTTTGGCAACATCAACAATCGCAATGTTGCCGCTTTCGTCGAATTCTGAAAAATCAACATTCATTGCGGCAAGTTTTGACAATAACAACTCGCCTGATTGCGCTTGAAAATAAAAATGGGTGCGTGGGTAATGTTTGCCGTTTTCGCGCTTCATCCAAAAAAAGCAACTTTGGGTGCGTTTTGAATCAACGAAAATCAAAACGTGTTCGTGATAAATCGGCGCAATTTTTTCATGAATCGTCAAACGGGCTTTTGCATCGGGCATTTCATCAACGCTAATTTCCAAAATTACCACGCTGGATAATTGAGCAATTTGTTTATAACGGAATCCGTTTTCTAATTCGGTTTCACGGTTTGAACTGGGGTTCGACCAACCCAATTCATTAAATAGTTTTTGAAATTCAAAGGATTGAATGTGTTTGCGAAGTTTTTCGAGATTGAGTTTTGCCACGTTGATTTCCTTATATTGATGTGATGACTAATTAAACTAGTCCTAACGAGCAAATAATACTCGGTTGTTTTTGTTCATTTTCTTTGTGTTCGATTCGGCAAAATTTCCCTTCATTTCGTAAATGCAAAACCGATTCAATCAGTTGCTCATCGTTAATCTGAATTTTAAATTGACGGCTTAATGTTTCGCGTGCGGTTTCTTGCAACGGGTAATTATAGATTTCATCAATCACTTTTTTGATTTCATCATTTTGAAAAATATCGCCTTGATACCGTTCATAATAATTCTTTAATCGATAATAGGCTTGATAACGTGCGCTAGTTTTTCTGCCTAATTGTCCACCAATATCTGCATCGATTTGATAAATACTTTCCATTCCCTGCTCAATTAAATCGTGATGATTATCTGCTCGTGTTGCAATTGGCGTATCAATCGAACAAGCCGCCGCATTTAAAATGGCATATTGCGATTGCGTAACGAGTTTGCCGTTTTCATCTAGCCACGTTAAAACATCATTATCGTTAGCGGTTTTCGCATAAACAATCACACCTTTTTTTGATGGCTCATTGGCAACTTTTGAGCTATAAACCACGTCAGGGAGTTTAGGAATTATCTTTGCTAATTTAGGATTCGCTTCGGTTGCGTTCTTCCAAATCTGTAACGCATAAGACGGTAAATCAATATCTGCATCATCTTGTTCCTCTAAAATACCGCGTTTTTCACTGTATAAATCGTGGATATTAACGGGGTCGCCTTCAAAAAATAATTCATCAGAACCCACTACGTCAGCATTTTCACCAATACGCTGAACTAACCGATTACGAAGATTGATAATTTTTTCGATACCTTCTTCAGGTAAAAATGAATAACACAAAATCGTTTCTGCTTGCTGTCCAATTCGATCAACCCTGCCAGCACGTTGAATTAAGCGAATAATCGCCCAAGGCAAATCATAATTCACAACGATATGAGCATCTTGAAGGTTTTGACCTTCACTTAATACGTCCGTCGTAATCAATACCCGTAACTCATCTTTTGGCTCAATCTTTTTCTTGTTGCTAACGGGACTAAATTTCTGAGCAATTTCTGTAGGGTTAGAATTATCACCTGTCACGCAAGCCAAAGCCTGAACGCCTTTGTTTTTAAAATAATTCTCCAAATAGTTTGCGGTGTCTGCGAATTGGGTAAAGATTAAAATTTTTTCATCTTGATGTGTTTCGAGAATCAATTTTTGCAAGGCTTGTAATTTGCGGTCTTGCTCAGGATTCCATTGTGGAACACGAATTAAAATTTTATTTAAGTTTTCACAATCCATTTCTAAGGCATTGTTTAATCTATCTTCAAATAAACGACTACTTATCCAATCAAATTTTTTAAACTGCTCATCGCGTAATTGTTGATAAAGTGTTGCCGCATCATCTTGGTATCGCGCCATATCGGAATGGAACGTAATTTGACCGTCGGAATCTTGCTCAATATCGTTTTCATCAGTAATAAAATCATCAAGCAACGCGCTTTCTTGTTGTCCAATTGGAATAGGCAAGCCTTCTTTCAAAGCGTGCATAAACAACGCATTTCGCATGATGTGACGATAAATCGAAAGTAAAAAGGATTGACCACCACTTTCTAACCGTTTGAATAAATTTGTTCTCGCAAAACCTTTTAACCGTTTTCCAGCACGAGTTAAGTTTTTGATGATAATTTCTTCATCTTCAGTAGGATGATTCATTTTGAGGTCATGACTCAAATAATCCTGTAATCCATAACGAGGTAAATTCAACGAATCAATGATACTAACAATACTTTCTGAATACAGTTGTGCATACGGGTCGGTTTTATCGTTTTCATTAAACGGATATTCGACTTTCTTTGCTTCACGGTCAGGAAAATAATTGCGTGTACCATCAGCAAATTCAAGATAGTAACGCTGTTTTACATCGTCCAATTTTGAGTAATTTTTCTTGATAAAACCACGAGTACGCCTGACAAGATACAAGCTCATAAGCTCTTGCCAATCTGCCGCATATTGGCTTTTATTGAATGCGGGTAATGTTCGAGGCGAAATTTGATAAGTTGATGTGAATTTATTTTGCCCTCCTAAATCACGAATGTATTGTTCAGGACTGATACCTAAATCTTCACCATCATCAATAAATAAGCCCAATTGCCCTGATAAATCAGTGTAAGATTTGTTATAAGGCGTTGCCGAAAGCAATATCACTTTACTGTTATTACGTTTAACGTACTCAGAAATCGCTTTATAAACTTTGCCTTCTTTGTTTCGTAAATTATGACTTTCGTCAATCACAACTAAATGATACCGCTTCAATTCTTTGAGTTGATTTATCGCAACACTTTGCGACAAAACTTTCACGCTTCTTGGTAAATTGTAGCGTTCAGCATAATCTTCCCACATACCCACTAAGTTTTTTGGACACAAAATAAGCGTGTCATATCTTAAATCGTCGGTAAAAAATTTGACCAATGCTGTTGCTGTTATCGTTTTACCTAAACCAACTACATCACCAATTAAAACGCCGTTTCGTTTATTAACGTAATGTGCGGCAATGGCTACGGCTTTCTGTTGGAAATCGAGTAATTCTTTATTGAAAGGAGCAGGCATTTTAAATTCATCAAGTCCTTCACGCGCTTCATGTGAAAGGTGATAAGCAATTTTTAAATAAATGTAATAAGGTAATTTAGGAACAGCCCAACTTTCATCAATAATGTTAATTAAATCTTTACTAATATCTAGGCAATATCTGTCTTCCCAGCGTTCTTCAAACCAATTAACTAATTTATTTGCCGCGTCTTTATCCAGAACATCAACATTCAATTCACCTTGATGACTTAATCCTGCAAATGTCAAATTGCTACTGCCTAAATAACTTAAAACGGGATGAAATTTGTCATGACGATAGATTAAATAAAGTTTGGCATGAAGCGGATGAGAGACAAATAATTTAATAACTAATTTCTCAGTTCGCAATTGCTCTGCCAGTTGTTTAAGTGTTTTTTCGTCTGAATTACTTGGATAACCTAACGTCAATTGTGTTCTAAACTCTTCGGCAAGCTCACGTTTTAAGCGTATTGCGGTTTGATTATCGATAGATTCAGATTTAACTTTACTGTAATGATTTCTGATGAGTTGTTGTGGTGTAGCGTGCATTCCAATAATTAAACGACATTGTTTATTTTCACCGCCTAAAAATTTATCAACGTAATTTTCAAATGAATTCCAGCCTCGTAAATTGAAATAACCAACACAAATATCGGCTTTGTATGCGGCATCAAACGCATGGGTTAATTCGTCAGATAAGACATTTTCAATGTTGTCGTAAATTGTTGGCATTGATTTTTCCTAAATAAAAAAAAGGGCTACATAAATGCAGCCCTTTTTTGTGCCACGATGCAACGCGCATCGCAGGCTGAGAATTAACGTTTTGAGTATTGTGGACGTTTTCTCGCTTTGTGTAGACCGATTTTTTTACGTTCTACTTCACGCGAATCACGGGTAACAAAACCTGCTTTTCTAAGTTCAGGACGTAATGTTTCGTCATAAACCATTAACGCGCGTGTCAAACCGTGACGAATCGCGCCGGCTTGACCAGAAGGACCACTGCCTTTCACGATAACGTTCACGTCAAATTTGCCCGCTAATTCAAGCAATTCAAGTGGTTGAGTTGAAACCATTTGGTCAGTTTTACGACCAAAATAAACGTCTAATGCTTTGTCGTTGACGGTAAATTTACCAGTGCCTGCTGTTGCATAAACGCGAGCAGTCGCACTTTTACGACGACCTGTACCATAGTATTGAGTTGCAGCCATGTTTATTTACCTACGAATAATTCTAAAACTTTAGGTTGTTGCGCTTGATGATCGTGTTCTGCACCCGCATACACTTTCAATTTTTTAAACATTGCGCGACCCAATGGGTTGTTTGGCAACATGCCCTTTACGGCTGTTGTTAAAATACGGTCAGGGAAGGTTTTTCTTAATTTACCTAAAGACGTAGTTTTTAAATTACCAATGTAACCAGTATGGTGTTGGTAAAGTTTGTTTTTTTCTTTTGTGCCTGTTACGCCGATTTTTTCAGCGTTCACAACGATGATGTAATCACCCGTGTCAACGTGTGGTGTGTATTCAGGTTTGTGTTTGCCACGAAGACGCAATGCGATTTCAGAAGCTAAACGACCTAACGTTTTACCTTCCGCATCAACCACATACCATTCGCGTTTTACTTCTGCTGGTTTTGCTGTAAATGTTTTCATTGTTTATTTTTTTATCCAAAAATCTCAAAGAATTTGAGAGTGAAAATTCGGTTAAATCACCAGCCGTTACAGCCGATTCTTATGCCGCCATTATAGACTAGGATTGACGTAGATAACAACCAGTGTTGCTTTGTGAAAGCATAATTTAAAAGCATTCATTTCATTATTCGTTAAAATAACCGCTTTTTTTAACTTTCTCTCTGGTGTGATTTATGTCTAAAAACATTCGCATTGAACGCAAAAGTGGCAAAGATTTATTGCCATATATTTCTGATTTGGCAAGGCTACGCATTGAGGTTTTTCGAGATTTCCCATATTTGTACGATGGCGACTATGAATATGAAAAAAAATATCTGCAAACTTACATTGATTGTCCTGAAAGTGTCATCGTACTTGCATTTGACGGCGAGCAAGTTGTGGGCGCATCAACAGCAATGCCAATGAAAAACGAAACCGCTGAAATCCAAAAACCTTTTATTGAAAATGGCTATAACCTCGATGAAGTCTTTTATTGCAGCGAATCCGTTTTAAACAAAAATTATCGTGGCTTAGGCATTGGCGTACGTTTTTTTGAAGAACGCGAAGCCCATGCTGCTGAATTAGGTGGTTTTAAACACATCACTTTTTGTTGTGTGCAACGTCCTGAAAATCATCCACGCCGACCCGCAGATTATGTTGCGTTGGACAAATTTTGGAATAAACGCGGTTATGTTAAACATCCAGAATTACACACCGAATACGTTTGGAAAGATTTAGACGACGAAGAAGAAACCGCAAAACCTATGACTTTTTGGTTAAAACATGACAGTTAAAATCGCATCGGCGCAGTACGACATTAGTTTTTTAGAAAACTGGGCAAATTATCAAAAAAAATCGCAACGCTGGGTGCGTGAAGCGGCTGAAAATGGCGCGAAAATTCTGCTTTTCCCTGAATATAACACGATGGAATTAGCCTCACTTTTTTCGGAAGCAGTTTATTCTTGTTTGAAAATGCAACTTATTGAAATGCAAACGGTTCACAGCGCATTTTTAAGTTTGTTTCAAGGTTTAGCGCAAGAATATCAATGCGTCATTCAAGCAGGTAGTTTTCCTGTTTTGATTTCGGAAAATGTCTACCACAATCGCGCCTATTTGTTTTCACCAAATGGCAGTTTTGATTATCAAGACAAAATGATGATGACCCGTTTTGAAAATGAAGAATGGTTTATCAGTGCAGGCGATGAATTAAAAACTTTCGATACGGCTTTTGGACGCATTGCAATCAACAGTTGTTACGACAGCGAATTTCCATTGCTGGCTCGAAAACAAGTCGAAATGGGCGCAAATTTAATTTTGGTTCCTAGTTGCACCGACACGGTTGCAGGCTTTCATCGGGTAAAAATTGGTTGCCAAGCGAGGGCTTTGGAAAATCAATGTTATGTTGTGCAAGCGGCTTTAGTTGGTGAAGCGAGTTGGTCGCCTGCGGTTGATGTCAATGTTGGCTCTGCGGGGATTTACACGCCTGTTGATTACGGTTTTCCTGATAATGGCATTTTAGCCAGCGGTGAATTTAACAAACCGCAATGGATTTATGCCGAAATTGATTTAGCATTGTGCGAAAAAATTCGTGAAACAGGGCAAGTGTTTAATTATCGAGATTGGGCGTTGCAAAGCGCGAAAATCTAAACAAAAAAGGCTTCAGAATTGAAGCCTTTTTTATGACTGGAATTTACAACTTTGCACGATTTGCAATAATTTCCTCAACGACAGAAGGGTCGGCAAGCGTTGAAATATCGCCTAAATTATCAAATTCATTCGCGGCAATTTTTCGCAAAATACGACGCATAATTTTTCCCGAACGAGTTTTCGGTAAATTCGGCGACCATTGAATCACATCAATGGTTGCAATCGCGCCAATCTCGCTACGAACTAATTGAATTAACTCTTTTTTCAATTCATCTGATGGCGGCGTGTCGTGTTTTAACGAAACGTAAGCATAAATCCCCTGCCCTTTAATTGCGTGTGGAAAACCCACAACAGCCGATTCAGCAACGTGTTCATGCAAATCGAGTGCGTCTTCAATTTCAGCCGTTCCCATGCGATGCCCTGAAACATTTAACACATCATCAACGCGCCCCGTAATCCAAAAATAACCATCTTCGTCGCGGCGTGCGCCGTCGCCTGTGAAGTAATAATTTGGATAAAGTTTGAAATAAGTATCGATAAAACGTTGATGGTCGCCATAAATCGTGCGAGCCATTGCAGGTGTGGGGAAACGAATTACTAAAACGCCTTCTGCCGCGCCATGTTGCAAATGTCCGTCGTTGTCCAAAATCACGGGTTGCACACCAAAAAACGGGCGCGTTGCCGAACCTGGTTTTAAATCAGTCGCGCCAACCAGAGGCGTAATCAAAATACCGCCTGTTTCGGTTTGCCACCAAGTATCCACAATCGGGCATTCATTGTGACCCACAATGTGGTAATACCATTCCCACGCCTCCGAGTTAATCGGTTCACCGACACTACCCAAAACGCGCAAACTGGCTCTTTCTGTTCGTGTCACAAATTCATCACCTTCTGCCATCAAAGCTCGAATCGCAGTCGGTGCAGTGTAAAAAATGTTCACTTGATGTTTATCAACCACTTCCCAAAAACGCGAAGCCGTTGGATACATTGGTACGCCTTCAAACATCAACGTTGTTGCGCCGTTACAAAGAGGCGCATAAATCACATAAGAATGCCCCGTAATCCAACCAACATCCGCTGTACACCAATAAATTTCGCCTTCTTGGTAATCGAAAATATATTTGTGCGTCATGGCGGCATACAGCAAATAACCGCCTGTGGTGTGTAAAACACCTTTTGGTTTTCCTGTCGAACCTGACGTGTATAAGATAAACAGCGGGTCTTCTGCGTCCATCCATTCAGGTTCGCAAATGTTTGAAGCATTCGCCATTTCATCGTGAAACCAAATATCACGCCCGTTTTGCCACGCAACCAAATTGCCTGTATTTTTCACTACAACAACGGTTTTGACATTCGGGCAACCTTCGAGAGCTTTATCCACAGTGGTTTTCATCGGAATCACTTTGCCACCGCGATAACCTTCATCGGCGCAAATCACATACTTACAATCACAATCTAAAATTCGTTCTTTTAAAGATTCAGCCGAAAAGCCACCGAAAATAATCGAATGAATCGCGCCAATTCGCGTGCAAGCGAGCATCGCAACAGCGGTTTCTAAAATCATCGGCATATAAATACAAACGCGGTCGCCTTTTTTGACATTGTGACTTTTCAACACGTTAGCAAATTTACAAACTTGTTCATGCAATTGCGCGTAAGTGAGTTTTTTAGAATTTTCGGGATTATCGCCTTCCCAAATAATTGCGGTTTGATGCGCTTTGTCGGGCAAATGTCTATCCACACAATTCACGCTGACGTTAAGTTTTCCGCCTTCAAACCAGCGGATTTTTGCTTGTGAAAAATCGTAATCTAAAACCTGTTTCCAATCAGCCGAATGCCAATCTAAAAATTGCATCGCTTTTTTTGCCCAAAACTCTTCGGGGTGTTGCACAGATTGTTGATAAAGCGCGTGATATTGCTCGGCGTTGATAAAAGCATGTTCTGCAATTTTAGGTTTAACGGGGTAAATTTTGTGGTCTGACATGATGTTCCTGTATGAATTATGTTTGAAAATCCTCACGCATCTGCATTTGGCGTTTTTTGCGATTATAACCGACTGAAAAATCATGCGTCGCGTCACGAATTTTTCTCAGCAATAACATCATTGGACTGTTTTTAGAAAATTGCAGTGGTTGCGTTTGATTTGGTAAATAAATTTCTTCTTGTTTTTTTGCCAGTCCGATTAACGGCAATTCTAAATTTAAAAGATTTAACGCTTCGATTGCCGCGCCAATTTGTCCCGCACCGCCATCGATAACGATTAAATCGGGCAACGCTTTTTGTTCCGTAAGCAAGCGTTTGTAACGACGAAAAACTACCTCTTTCATGCTGGCAAAATCATCAGCGTGTTTGACGCTTTGAATTTCAAAATGTCGAAAACCTTTTTTATTGGCGTTGCCATCTACAAATTGCGTCATGCCTGAAACAATATGCTGATTACCTAAATTTGAAATATCAAAACATTCAATCACTCGCGGCAAAGTCGGCAAATTCAACGCGGTTTGCAAATCGATTAAAACACGATTATTTTCGATGTCGAAATTTTTTTCAGCCAGTTGCAACAACGCTAATTTATTGCCACGTTGCGGCAACGTCAGTGAAACCGCAGAGCCGCGTTGCTGCGTGAAAAAGGCTTCTAAATTTTGTTTTTCGTTTTCATCTTGCCAGATTTCACCGTTCAAAATAATTTCGTGCGGCAGGGAATTTTGCCTGTAAAACGCTTTTAAAAATTCTTGTTGTGCATTGTCTTGAAATTCAATTTTGAAAGTTTGTTTGCCAGATAAAACACCTTTTTTGACGCAAAAATGCACAATGTGAAGCCAGCCGTTTTGGGTTTGAAAAGCGATGACATCTTGATTTTTCGTGTTTTGCGTATCGACGATTTGTTTATTTTCAAGCAATTTTAAGCGTTCGATTTGATTGCGAATTTCTAACGCCCGTTCAAATTTTTGCTCATTTGCGGCGTTTTCCATTTCGGTTTTCAAAAGCTCAAACACATTTTTTAAATCACCTGAAAGTAATTTTTTTGCTTGCTCAACATTTTGAGCATATTCATCAGGGGTGATTTTTTGAATGCACGGTGCAGAGCAACGATGAATATAGAAATTCAAACAGGCTTTTTTAGGAAGCGTTTTGCAATCACGCAATTTGAATAATTGAATCACAATTTTTTGTAATTCACGGCGTAAATTGCCATCCGTAAATGCGCCGAAAACGTCCATTTTTGCCGTTGGTTTGCGGGTTGAAAAAATGCGCGGAAAGGTTTCTTTACTCAAAGCCAGATAAGCAAAGGTTTTCGCGTCTTTTAAAACGATGTTGTATTTGGGCTGGTGTTGTTTGATGAGGCGATTTTCTAAAAGCAACGCTTCAATTTCATTATCAACAATAATCCAATCGATTTGCCGAATTTGCGCGACTAAACGGCGCGTTTTAATCGGCAATAAATGTTGACTGGAAAAATAACTTTTGACACGAGTGCGTAAATTTTTCGCTTTGCCACAATATAAAACGTCGCCTTTTTCGTTTTTGTAAAGATAAACGCCTGTGCTGGTTGGAATTTCTGCACTTTTGAAATCACTGATTTTTTCAATTTTGAGCATAACTTTTTATTTTCATTTACACTTTATCGCGCACTTTTTGGTGCTGTTTTAGAAACTTGGTTATTAACATTTTTTGGAGAAAATACGATGTCACTTACTGAAAAACCTCAACTCGATCCACATCCGTTAAGCCCTTATGTTTCATGGGCAGGGCATCGCAACAGAGAGCCTATTTTAGAAGTTTTTAAAAATAAACTCCCGAAAACCGAAGGCAATGTTTTAGAACTTGCCAGTGGTAGCGGGATGCACATCAATTATTTTGCTCCCCATTTTCCACACTTATCATTTCAGCCAACCGATTTAAATGAAGATGCGCTAAAAAACATCATGCGTGTGACGTGGGAAAATGATGTCAAAAATGTTTTAACACCGTTTAAACTCGATTTGACCGATGAAAGCACTTGGGCAACGCCTGACCAGCAGCTCTATGACGTGATGTTTGTGATTAACATTTTTCAAGTTGCGCCCATTAGCGTCGCAGACGGTATGATGAAATGTGCAGCAAATTTACTGCATAAAGATGGCTTTTTGTTTATTTATGGTCCCTTCAAAGATCATGGACGTTACACAACCGAATCAAATAAAGAATTTGATCAGATTGTGCAAAGTGCGAAAGTGGAAGAATGGGGCTTAAAAGATATTGCGGATTTAGAAAAAGCCGCACACGCACATGCACTTAAACTTAGTGAGAAAATTGATATGCCTGCGAATAATTTCGGCTTAATTTTCACTCGTGCTTAATTTTTGATTTCTCGGAGTTCTCCCAAATGAACAATTCAATTGCAGTGGTTATTGGCGTTGGTGCAAGTTCAGGTCTAGGTGCTGCGTTAGCGCGGCGTTTTGCAAGCGAAGGTTTAACCGTTTATTTGGGAGGACGCACATTAGAAAAATTACAACGTGTGGTCGCAGAAATTACCGAGCAAGGCGGTTGTGCTGTGCCGTTAGTGGTTGATGCAACCAATGAAAAAGCGGTGATTGATTTTTTTGCTCAAATTATGTCCGAGCAAAATGTCCAGCTTTCAATCGTTGCCTGCAATGTAGACAGCAATCAGTTTGCACCACTGCTTGAAACAAGCACAGAAATGTTCACAAAACTTTGGCAACAAAACGCGCTAGCAGGTTTTTTAGTGGGGCGTGAAGCTGCAAAATATATGGTTAAACAAGAAAAAGGCACCCTATTTTTTACAGGTGCAAGCGGGTCACTTCGGGCAAGACCGCCTTTTACCGCTTTTTCTTCAGCAAAAAGTGCGTTGCGAAATTTAGCACAAGGCATGGCACGCGAATTCGGCAAACAAGGCATTCATGTGGTTCACACCATTATTGACGGCGTGATTGATGGTGAAAGGGCGAGAGTAAATTTTGCTGATTTTGTTAAGCAAAAAGGGGAAGAAGGATTGCTCAATTTAGAGGCGATTGCAGACACCTACTGGCATCTGCATTGTCAGCCGAAAAGCGTTTGGACACATGAACTCGATTTGCGTCCCTTCAAAGAACCGTTTTAAGAATAAACGGGGAATTTTGCACACAACGCGCTCACTTTTTCGCGCACCTGAGCAATCACATTTTCATCTTCGAGATTTTCCATTACATCACACATCCAATTGGCAACGTCGATAACTTCAGCCTCTTTAAAACCGCGAGTTGTCGGCGCAGGTGTTCCAACGCGAATGCCGCTTGTGACAAAAGGAGATTGGGGGTCATTTGGCACCGCATTTTTATTCACGGTAATATGCGCTTTGCCAAGCGCAGCGTCAGCGGCTTTGCCTGTAATGCCTTTTTTGATTAAAGAAACTAGCATCAAATGGTCATCTGTGCCGCCTGAAACCACATCAAAACCGCGTTCCATAAATACTTTTGCCATCGCTTGCGCGTTTTTAATCACTTGTTGTTGATATTCACGGAATTCAGGTTGCAAGGCTTCTTTAAATGCCACCGCTTTCGCTGCGATAACGTGCATCAAAGGACCACCTTGAATGCCTGGAAAAATGTTGGAATCAAATTTTTTCTCAAGTTCGGGATTGCTTTTGCACAAAATAATGCCACCACGCGGGCCTCTTAACGATTTGTGCGTTGTACTGGTCACAACGTCTGCAATCGGTACAGGATTTGGATATAAACCCGCCGCAACTAAACCTGCAACGTGCGCCATATCAACAAATAAGTACGCGCCCACTTTATCGGCAATTTCACGGAAACGTTGCCAATCCCAAACACGCGAATACGCTGAAAATCCTGCAACAATCACTTTCGGCTTATATTCTAAGGCTAATTTTTCGACTTGTTCATAATCAATTTCGCCTGTTTGTGGATTCAAACCATATTGAACGGCGTTATAGATTTTGCCTGAAAAATTAGGCTTTGCACCGTGTGTTAAATGCCCACCATCAGCCAAACTCAAGCCTAAAATCGTATCGTGCGGTTGCAAAAGTGCCATAAAAACTGCCATATTTGCTTGTGAACCTGAATGTGGTTGCACGTTCGCATAATCTGCACCGAATAATTTTTTGGCACGCTCGATAGCAAGTTGCTCCACTTTATCGACAAATTCACAGCCGCCGTAATAACGTTTTCCAGGATAACCTTCAGCATATTTATTGGTTAGTTGCGTGCCTTGTGCTTCTAAAACACGCGGACTGGCGTAATTTTCTGAAGCAATCAATTCAATATGATCTTCTTGGCGTTGGTGTTCATTTTGAATTGCTTCGTGCAATTCGGCATCAAAATCGGCAATGGTCATCGATTTTTTAAACATGGTTAATCCTTCTTTTATATTAAATTTGAACGTAAATAATGTTGCATAGTGTAGCTAACTTCACTCTTAAACAAAAACTGATAAAACGTGAGTAAATTCGCTTAGTCACGCGGTACCTGCAAAAAAGGGCGAATTCTGCGATAATGCGCCACTTAGTTGCAACCATCCCCATTTTAATTAGTCAAATATAGAGAGTGAAAAATGTCTCAAAATAATTGGAAAGTTCAGCCTTCAACCGTTTTAAATGCCAGTCCAGTCATGCCTGTAATGGTTATTCAAGATTTAGAAAATGCCGTGCCACTTGCAAAAGCCTTAGTTGCTGGTGGGATTCGTGTTTTAGAAATTACTTTGCGTACGCCTGTTGCGTTAGATGCAATTCGTGCGATCGCACAAGAAGTGCCTGATGCGATTGTTGGTGCGGGAACAATTTTAAACGAACAGCAATTACAAGCCGCAGCTGATGCAGGTGCTGTTTTTGCAATCAGTCCAGGTTTGACCGCAAATTTACTTGCTGCCGCGCAAAAAAGTTCAATTGCGTTAATTCCAGGTATTTCAAGTTTGTCAGAACTGATGCTCGGTATGGAATATGGTTTAGACCATTTCAAATTTTTCCCTGCTGAAAATGCGGGGGGCGTGCCGATGCTCAAAGCGATTGCGGGACCTATTCCACAAGTCACATTCTGTCCAACAGGCGGCATTTCGTTAAAAAACTACAATGAGTATTTAGCCCTTCCAAATGTAGCATGTTGCGGTGGTTCATGGCTTGCACCTGCTGACGTGGTGAAAAATAAAGATTGGGATAAAGTCACTCAACTTGCCAAAGAAGCCATTGCGGGCGTGAATCGTTAATCAAGTTCATCGAACACTAAACCATCGAGAAAAATTATATGACCGAAACACGCAAAATTACTTTGTTAGACGAGAATTCACAGCACGTTTGTGAATTACCTGTTTTAAAAGGAACGATCGGACCAGATGTTATCGATGTTCAAGCCTTGTATAAGAAAACAGGCATGTTCACTTATGATCCAGGTTTTAATTCAACCGCGAGTTGCTCGTCTGATATTACCTATATTGACGGCGAACAAGGCATTTTGCGTTATCGCGGTTATCCGATTGAAGAACTTGCAAAACGTGGCTCATTTTTAGAAGTCTGTTATTTATTGCTTTATAGTGAATTACCAACGTCTGAGCAACTCACCGCATTTGAAAATAACATTACCATGCACACAATGGTGCATGATCAATTAACGAACTTTTTCAAAGGTTTTCGCCGTGACGCGCATCCGATGGCAATTATGGTCGGGGTAGTCGGCGCGTTATCGGCGTTTTATCACGATGCACTCGATATTACCTCTAAAAAAGACCGTGATTTGAGTGCAATTCGTTTGATTGCCAAAGTGCCAACGATTGTTGCGATGTGTTACAAATACAGCACGGGACTACCGTTCATGTATCCCAATAACAGAATGAGCTACGTTGAAAACTTTATGTTCATGATGTTTGGAACGCCTTGTGACAAATATGAGCCGAATCCTGTTTTGGTGCGTGCGTTAGATAGAATTTTAGTTTTGCACGCCGACCATGAACAAAATGCTTCGACTTCAACGGTGCGTTTGGCGGGTTCAAGTGGCGCGAATCCTTATGCTTGTATTACCGCAGGCATTGCTTGTCTTTGGGGTGCGGCACACGGTGGCGCAAATGAAGCCGTTTTAAATATGTTGCAACAAATCGGTGACGTATCAGAAATTCCGCAATTTATCGCACGGGCAAAAGACAAAAACGACCCGTTCCGTTTAATGGGTTTTGGACATCGGGTTTATAAAAATTACGATCCGCGTGCAAAACTCATGCGTCAAACCTGTTATGAAGTGTTAGAAGAATTGGGGTTGCAAGACGACCCATTGTTTAAATTGGCTTTAGAACTTGAACGCATCGCGCTTGAAGACGAGTATTTTATTGCACGCAAACTTTATCCGAATGTGGATTTTTATTCGGGCATTGTGCTTCACGCACTCGGCATTCCTGCCAATATGTTCACCGCTATTTTTGCAATGGGACGTTCAATTGGTTGGATTGCTCATTGGGATGAAATGATTGCCGATCCTGAGCAACGCATTGGTCGTCCACGTCAACTCTATGTCGGCGAGGTTTTACGCGATTTGCCACCTCAACATCGTTAATTGTCTGTTTTAGGTTTTATGAAAAAAAATACTGCTCATCAAATTGCGTCTGTCTTAACCGAAGCATTGCCCTATATTCAGCGTTTTAAAGATAAAATTATCGTTGTGAAATTTGGCGGCAATGCCATGATTGACGACGCGCTCAAACACAGTTTTGCGCGTGACATTGTGCTAATGAAATCAGTCGGTTTAACGCCGATTGTAGTGCATGGCGGAGGGCCTCAAATTGGCAATTTGCTTAACAAACTTGGAAAAACCTCTGAATTTGTGGATGGAATGCGCGTCACTGACACGGAAACGATGGACGTTGTAGAAATGGTTTTAGGCGGTTTAGTGAACAAAGAAATCGTCAATTTAATCAATCAACATGGCGGTAAAGCAGTTGGTTTAACAGGCAAAGACGGTAATTTTATTCGCGCCAAAAAAATCAAAATCAAAAAAGCGGCGGTTGATAATCAAGAAGCGTTTGAACTCATTGATTTAGGTCATGTTGGTGAAGTCACCAGCGTTGATACCTCTGTTTTAGATATGCTCAATCACAGCGATTTTATTCCCGTAATTGCGCCGATTGGCGTTTGCGAAGATGGGCATTCTTACAATATCAATGCTGATTTAGTTGCGGGTAAAATTGCTGAGGAATTGAACGCAGAAAAGTTGATTTTACTCACTAACACCGCTGGCATTTTAGATAAAAAAGGCGAACTTTTAACGGGGCTTTCGCTTAAAGATATTGATGATTTGATTGCAGACGGCACAATTTCTAGCGGTATGATTCCTAAAACGCGCTGTGCAACCGATGCGTTAAAAGGCGGCGTGACTAGCGTTCATATTATTGATGGCAGAGTTGAACACGCCGTTTTATTAGAATTATTTACTGATCAAGGTGTTGGAACATTACTTTTAAATCGTTGATTTGTGTTTAATCAACGGTGTGTTCTTGACAAATTTTCTCACTGTCGGCTTCACTCAAAGGTTGTTTTGTTAAACCACAAGTGAAACCGTCAGTGACGAGTGTGAAATATCTACAAGTTTTGCATAAACCAAACGTTTGCGACTGATTTGCTTTTTGAAGCGCGAGCAGTGCATTCATAAAACTATCTTCATGATTTATAAAATCATTTTTGCTAAAAATTTCATTAGCCTCTTTAAATAAACTCGCAGGACACGCTTTCGATAGCATTTCTTCACCTGAAGGCGTTAAATTCAAATGAATCACACGCTTATCTTGCGTATCTGTCGTTTTGTCAATATAGCCATTACGTTCTAATAGCAACAATGTTTGAGACACCGTGCCGCGTGTCATACCTAAATAATTTGCCAGCGCAGCAGGCGTATCACTAAAACGATTACAGCGCGAAATATAGTCAAGCATCTGTAAATGGACAGGTTGCAAGCCTAATTCGGTGCATCTGCGGCGTTCTTCGGAACGAATCAACGCCACCATGCGTTCAATGGGAGCATACACATCAATGTCTGCCATAAAATCTATTTTTAATGCCTCTCATAATTTTTTAACATCCGCAAAGATTAGCACAAAAATTTCAACTAAAAAGAGCGCAAAGCTAACAAAAGTAAATTCTTCGCGCTAGGAGGACTACTTAACTTTGACCTGGTAACATTCCAACTGAACCAGGTTTAATACGTTTGCACGTTACAACGACATCTTCTAAATGACATTGTTTTTTGTCGCTTGCACTGCCTGTTTTGCAATCTGTGCAAATCAATTTACCTTTATCTTTGATTTCCTCAACGTGCCAGCCATAACCTTGCAATTGACAAAAACGTTTTGCAAAACGGTCAATGGTATAATCTTTCACAGCATTAGTTTTTGCCGTCTCTGCCGCTGCACAAACGCTCGGCAATGTATTTGCCATTAAATCCCGATAAACGTATTCAGTTGCATTGGTCGCGTTTGTTCCAAGCAAAAGCGCGAACACCAAGCTAATTTTTGATAATTTCATGATTTGCGTCCTTAACTTAAAATCCGAATGTTCATTTGCGACATTTCTTCATGCAGCTGTTGTTCAATTGGCGCAAATTTTTCATTTTCACTTTGTTTGACCAGCACAATTGTTGTGACAATGGCAAGCACTACACCGCCGATATAAAGCCAAAATTTATCGTTTTCTTCGATTTGTTCGTTATTTTGATTCATGTCAATTTTCCTCATTGTTTTTTATTGTTATCGCTAAACGTTCGAGACGTTTGCGTGCCTTTTTATTTTTGTGGCGAATCGATACTATAAAAAGCCTTTTGAATTGTCAATAAAAATATCGAATCGATATAGGTTGCATTTAATGCGTCAAAACAAGCTATACTATTGATTCACTATCACCTCAGGAGGGTTTTAACTCATGAAAATAACAAGAAAAATTTTATCGTTAGCAGTATTGACTGCCTTGTCACTTAGCGCAAATGCCGCTAATGACGAAAAACAAAGAATGCACGCGCTGTATCAAGAAAATTGTGCGGGCTGTCACGGTGCAGACCACGGCGGTTATATCGCGCCCGCTTTGAATTCAGAAACATTGAAAGGTCGTAGCCCCACTGCATTACGCAGTATTGTGATGACGGGCAGTTTTGATACCTTGATGCCTCCGTTTTATGGCAAATTGAGCGATGACGACATTCGCGGTTTAGTCAAACATTTACAAACTACACCAAAACAGCCAAATCCTGCGTGGACAATTGACGATATGAAAAAATCGCTCCATGTTCATATCAAAGACGAAAGCACGTTGCCAAACAAACCGACTTATCAAATCGATAGCATGGACAACATTATCGGTGTTGCGGCTCGCGGTAAATTTGGACGTGGCAATGAATCCAAAGCCGTTTTCATTAACAGCGTGACCCATCAAAAAATCGGCGAAGTTCATACAGGCACCGCCGCGCATATCATTGATTTCAATCCAGCAAATCCACGTTGGGCTTACGTCAAAACCGATACTGCAGAAATTTTCAAAGTTGATTTGTATTCAATGCAAGTGGTGCGTAGCATTAAAACGGGCATGAATGGTCCAGGTATGGGCGTTTCACGCGATGGTAAATACATCATGGCGGGTTCATTTGTGCCACATAACGCGGTGATTTTGAATGCGGATACGCTTGAACCATTGAAAACGTTTGAACTCGAAGGTATCGACCCAGACGGCAAACATGTGAGTTCAGATTCAGGTATGGTCATTGGAACGCCATTTGCCGACGTGTTTGCGATTGCGCTTGAAAACGCTGGTCAAGTTTGGATTGTGGATTTAAAAGACGATTTCCCAGTCACCAAAATTACCGATGTCGGTCGTCATTTGCACGATGCGTTCTTAACACACGGCGGACAAAAATTGATGGTGGCTTCGTATGATGACAGCATTGTTGCGGCAATTGATTTGAAAGAACGCAAATTGATTAAAAAATTGCCTGCGGGTTGTGTACCACATGTTGGCGGTGGTAGCGCGGTAAAAGTTGACGAACGCACGTTAGGTTTTGGTACCAACTTTGGCGATTGCGACAAAATGGTCGTGAGCGTTTGGGATTTAGACAAAATGGAAGTCGTGAAACAAATTTCTGTTTCTGGCGGCACAGAATCACCAGCGGCTCATGCTAATGCACCTTATGTTGCCGTTGACATTATTTCTAAAGACAAACGCGCCAGCACGATTCAGTTAATAGATAAGAAAAAACTCGAAGTGGTGAAAACACTTGAAGTCGGTGGACACGCTTATTTCCCTGAATACAGCGCAGACGGAAAATTCTTGTATGTCAGCGCAGGTTATGACGGTAATGAAGTCGTCGTTTATGATTCAAATACACTTGAAAAAGTGGCTTCGATTCCAATGGAAAGTCCAGCAGGTTTATTCTCTCGCGGTCGCGTGAAATACATGACACGCGGTTTGTCACCTGATGAAATGAAAGGGGCGCAATAATGAAAAAATGGCTTTTTTTGATACTCGCGCTGTTTGCAAGTTCAAGTTTTGCGGCCGAACCTTCCGCAGAAAAACAAGCTGAAATCAAACGCTTGTTGCAAAATACTTGCAGTTCTTGTCATGGCGCGGAATTAAAAGGTGCGATTGGTCCTGCGTTGAAGCCTGAAACACTCGCCAATAAAGCCGACGATATGTTGATTGATACGATTTATAACGGTCGCAAAGGCACGATGATGTCATCGTGGAAAGCGTCGATGAATAAAGACGAAATCGCGTGGCTGGTTGGTGTTTTGAAAAGCGGTAAATAATCTGTAGGGGCGGGTTCTAAACCCGCCCTGCATCCACGCAATTTCGACGATTGCAATTATTGTTTTTCGTTATGAAACATTCGTGAATGATGGGCGGGTTTAGAACCCGCCCCTACAGTTTTAAAATTACAACACTTTTTCCAAATACTGCACCATCAGTTGCAAAGTTTTGTTGCCGCGATAATGGTTAATGTCGAGTTTATATGCGAGCAAAACACGGCGCATACCTTGCCACATTTCAGGCTTATCCACATTAAATGCAATCGCTTCAAGTTCTTGCCCAGCCGCGTTAATTCGCACCAGCAATTTCAAATGCGCGTCTTTTAAAATACGCACATTCACCACTTCAAATATGCCGTGAAAAATCGGTTCTGGAAAATGCTGCCCCCACGTCGTCACAGTTTGCAGAATTTCTGCAAATTCCAAACTCAACTCGGTTTCGTTTAATTCCCCGTCAGAGAGAATTTTTTGCTGTAAATCCATTTCGCTCATGCGTTGCCGCGCCATTTCATCAAAAGCAATCGTAAAAAGTGGCAAATTATGCGTATGCAAACTCAATCCTGCCGCCATCGCGTGACCGCCAAATTGCAAAATCAAATTCGGTTGTTGCGTGGCAATATCGCTTAAAACGTCGCGTAAATGCACGCCTTCAATTGAACGTCCCGAACCTTTTAATAAATCATTTCCCGCAGGGGCAAAAGTAATCACTGGGCGATGCAAACGGTCTTTGATTCGCGCGGCTAAAATCCCGATTACGCCTTGATGCCAATTTTCATCAAACAAACACACGCCCCATTTTTCATGCGGTTTATCGAGCGCGAAAGTATCGTTGAGCAAATTCATCGCTTCTTGTTTCATGGTATTTTCGATTTCGCGCCGCTCATTATTGAGCGCGTCGAGTTGCGCTGCCATTTCTCTTGCTTTCGCGTAATCGTCTTCGAGCAAACAGTTGATTCCTAAAGACATATCTTGAATACGTCCCGCCGCGTTCAAACGTGGCGCAACCGAAAAACCAAAATCACTGGCGTGCATCGTTGCAGGATTTTTGCCCGACGCTTCGATTAACGCTAAAACGCCCGCATGACCTTTGCCGCTCCGAATTCGCATTAAACCTTGATGCACCAAAGCGCGATTCACTTTATCGAGTGCCACGACATCGGCAACCGTACCCAGCGCAACGTAATCAAGCAATTGCGCTAAATTCGGTTCAAGAATTTGTTGCTGAGCAAACCAATTTTTTTCCCGCAACTTTGTTCGCAATGCGGATAAAACGTAAAAAATCACGCCCACGCCCGAAATCGATTTGCTAGGAAAATCATCGTTTTTTAAATTGGGATTCACAATTGTATCGGCTTGTGGCAATTGTTTTGCGGGCAAATGATGATCAGTAATTAACACGCTCATGCCACGCGCTTTTGCGGCTAAAACGCCTTCGTGAGAGCTGATGCCATTATCAACAGTAATTAAAACTTGTGCGTTTTTTTGTGCAGCAATTTCTACAATTTCAGGCGTTAAACCGTAAGCGTGTTCAAACCGATTCGGCACGACAAAATCCACATTTTCTGCACCAAGCAAACGTAAACCTTTTATCGCAACCGCGCAACTCGTTGCGCCATCAGCGTCAATATCGGCAACAATGCAAATGCGTTGTTGTGCCTGCAACGCACTAATCAAATGCGCGACCATCGTTTCCATATTTGATAATAAAAACGGAGAGGGCAGGGTATTTAAATGGCGGTCTAATTGCTCGCTAGTTGTAATGCCACGCGCTAAAAAAATACGTTTCAAAACAGGAGATAAATCAGAAAAATCGTCGCTTTGTTGTAAAACAGGACGCGGCACGATGGTTTTTTTTACGCCTTGATAGAAAAGTGGTGTCATCGTGAATGCTCGAATTAAAAAAGTTAAAACAGCATTGTTACGATATTGCGCGGTGTGTCAACGTTTGCGCGAATTTGCGACTTTAAATTTGCCAAAAAATGCTAGAATCCGCGCTAATTTCTAACACAAAAAGAAGACAGAATGGTTATGACGTTAAAAATTGAAGTACCGCATTTACCTGAATCAGTTAGCGATGCCACGCTGATTAGTTGGCATAAAAAAGTTGGTGACAGCGTGTTGAAAAATGACAGTTTAGTAGATTTAGAAACCGATAAAGTGACGCTTGAAGTCGTCGCGCCTGAATCGGGTATTTTGCGAGAAATTTTGAAAACAGATGGCGCGATTGTGACTAGCGGCGAAATTTTAGCAACGCTAGAACGCAAAGAAATTGCTGTTGAAACGTCGCAAGAAGAGGAAGAATTTGACAGTCCGCTTACGCCGTCGATTCGCCGTTTGTTGCGTGAACATAATTTAGAAGCCAGTGAAATTATCGGCACGGGAAAAGACGGTCGTTTAACGAAAGCCGATGTTTTAGATGCGGTGAATAAACGTACTTTGCAAGAAGCAGAAATGATTGTTCCAGAGGTACAAACGCCAACAGCGGAAAGTGAACCGCTCAAAGAATTAGAACCGACAACGCCTGTGCAAAATTTGCGTCCTGAACAGCGCGTGCCAATGACTCGTTTGCGTGCCAAAGTGGCTGAACGTTTATTACAAGCACAACAAAACGCCGCGATGCTCACAACATTCAACGAAGTGAATATGCAAAATGTAATTGAACTGCGAAATCAATACAAAGGACGTTTTGAGCAAAAGCACGGCGTGAAACTCGGTTTTATGTCGTTTTTTGTGAAAGCCTCGATTGAAGCCTTAAAACGCTTTCCTGTTATCAATGCGTCGATTGATGAAAATGACATTATTTATCACGGTTTTTACGATATTGGGATTGCTGTCAGTACCGAAAAAGGCTTGATTGTGCCTGTGTTGCGCGACGCTGACCAACTTGATTTTGCAGGCATTGAACAAAGTATTGTGGATTTCAGCGAAAAAACGCGCACGGGCAAACTCAGTTACGACGATTTAAAAGGCGGCACGTTTACGATTACAAACGGTGGTGTGTTTGGGTCGATGCTTTCTACGCCAATTTTAAATCCCCCGCAATCAGCCATTTTAGGAATGCACGCCATCAAAGAACGTCCTGTGGTTGAAAATGGGCAAATTGTGATTCGTCCAATTATGTATTTGGCGTTGTCTTACGACCACCGATTGATTGATGGTCGTGACGCGGTGCAGTTTTTAGTCACCATTAAAGAATGTTTGGAATCTCCCGCACATTTATTGTTAAACATTTGAAAGAGGAAAAAATCATGACACAAATTCAAGGCTGGGCGGCGCACGCGCCAAAAGAAGTATTAAAACTGACTACTTTAGATTTAGGCGAACTTGGCGCAGAAGACGTTGAAATTGACGTTGAAATTGACGTTGAATACTGCGGCATTTGTCATTCTGACATCAATATGATCAACAACGATTGGGGCTTTACTCGTTATCCAATTGTTGCTGGTCATGAAGCCATCGGCAAAATCAGCGCAATTGGTAAAGACGTAAAAGGGCTAAAAGTTGGGCAACGTGTGGGCGTGGGTTGGAATTCGGGAAGCTGTATGCACTGCAACGAATGCAAAACGGGTCAACACAATCTCTGCACGCAAGCTACGCCAACAATTGCAGGCGGACATTTAGGCGGTTTTGCCAACAAAATGCGAGCGCATTGGATTTGGGTTTTACCGTTACCTGAAAATTTAGAGGCAGGTTCAGCAGGCCCTTTGCTTTGCGGCGGAATTACGATGTTTGCCCCGCTTTATAATTTCGACATTAAACCCACGCATCACGTTGGCATCATTGGCATTGGTGGTTTAGGGCATTTAGGCTTGAAATTTGCTAATGCTTGGGGATGTGAAGTGACGGCTTTCACAACGTCTGAATCAAAAATCGAAGAAGCAAAAAAATTAGGCGCACACAATGTTGTCACCAGTTATGACACGGATTCGCTGTTAAAAATGGCAAATTCGCTCGATATGTTAATTGTGACTTCAAATGTGCCACTAGATTGGGCAACTTTACTCAAAACGCTTAAACCAAATGGGCGTTTGCACGTTGTTGGCGCGGTACTTGAACCGATGCCAATTCCCGCGATTGATTTGTTATTTGGACAAAAAAGCGTTTCAGGTTCACCAACGGGTTCACCTGCGGCGATGGCAACGATGCTCGAATTTGCCGCTCGTCACAATATCGCGCCACAAGTTGAACATTTTCCGATGAGTAAAGTCAACGACGCGCTCGCACATTTGCGTTCAGGCAAAGCGCGTTATCGAATTGTGTTAGATGCAGATTTTTAATTGTTGACGATTTTTATTCATAACAGTAAGTTACACAACTTTATTACTTAATTACTTTAAAAGAGCTTTTCATGAACGAATTTCCTAGAATTGGTCGCTTGCCTCCCTACGTTTTTAATATCGTCAACGAATTAAAAGCCAAAGCGCGTGCGGCGGGTGAAGATATTATCGATTTTGGCATGGGTAATCCTGACCAAGCCACGCCGCAACATATCGTCGATAAGTTAATCGAAGCGGTGCAACGTCCTGATACGCACCGTTATTCTGTTTCGCGCGGCGTGCCACGTTTGCGAAAAGCGATTTGTAACTGGTACAAAACCCGTTTTGATGTTGAGTTGAATTTTGACCACGAAGCGATTGTCACCATTGGTTCAAAAGAAGGTTTAGCGCATTTGGCGTTAGCGACGTTAGGACCTGGTGATGTAGTTTTAGTTCCAAATCCTGCGTACCCGATTCATCCTTACGGCGTTGTCATTGCTGGTGCGGACGTGCGTCACGTCCCACTTGTTGAAGGCGGCAATTTCTTTGAAGAATTGATTAACGCTATCAACAATTGCTATCCCAAACCCAAAATGTTGATTCTCAATTTTCCTGGTAATCCAACCAGCGAATGTGTCGAATTAGACTTTTTTGAAAAAATTATTGCGATTGCAAAAGAACATAACATTTGGGTGGTTCACGATTTAGCGTATGCCGATATTGCGTTTGATGGTTACGTTGCCCCGTCGATTTTGCAAGTCGAAGGTGCGAAAGATATTGCAGTCGAATTTTTCACGCTTTCAAAAAGTTACAACATGCCTGGTTGGCGCGTAGGTTTTATGTGTGGAAACAAAGAGTTAGTCGGCGCATTGTCACGGATTAAATCGTATTTGGATTATGGCACCTTTGCGCCAATTCAAATTGCCGCAATTGCCGCGCTCGAAGGGCCTCAAGAATGCGTCAAAGAAATTTCCGATATGTACCAAAAACGCCGTGATGTGCTTTGTGATGGTTTAAATGCCGCTGGTTGGAAAGTTGAAAAACCGAAAGCCACGATGTTTGTTTGGGCAAAAATTCCTGATGCGTATTTAGAAATGGGTTCGCTTGAATTCTGCAAAAAATTGTTAATCGAAGCGAAAGTTGCGGTTGCACCTGGTATTGGTTTTGGACAATACGGCGATGACCATGTGCGTTTTGGTTTAATTGAAAACGAAAACCGTACTCGCCAAGCCATTCGCGGCATCAAGGCGATGTTTAAAAAAGACGGCTTAATTTAAGGAAGAATGATGAAACCAGTAAAAATAGGTATTTTAGGATTAGGCACTGTCGGCGGTGGCGCGGCAGTGGTTTTGCAACGCAACGCGGCTGAAATTGCGCGTCGTGCAGGTCGTGAAATCATTATCAAAAGTGCGTCAGCGCGATTTTTACCGAAAGCACGGTTGTGCGATACGTCAAAAATGGAACTCACCACCGACGGTTACGACATCATCAACGACCCCGAAATTGACATCATCATTGAAACGATTGGCGGTGCAGGCGTTGTTAAAGACATGGTTTTAAAAGCCATTGAAAACGGCAAACACGTTGTGACCGCAAATAAATCGTTGATTGCGTTGCATGGCAACGAAATTTTCGCTAAAGCCAGCGAAAAAGGTGTCATCGTCGCATTTGAAGCAGCGGTTGCTGGCGGGATTCCGATTATCAAAGCGATTCGTGAAGGTTTGAGCGGTAATCAAATCGAATGGCTTGCAGGCATTATCAACGGCACAGGCAATTTTATTTTGACCGAAATGCGCGACAAAGGTCGTGATTTTGCCGACGTATTAGCCGAAGCGCAGGCGTTAGGTTATGCCGAAGCTGACCCGACTTTTGACGTGGAAGGGATTGACGCAGGACATAAGTTGACGATTTTAGCGTCTATTGCGTTTGGGATTCCGTTGCAGTTTGACAAAGTTTATACCGAAGGCATCACGCAAATTACTCGTACCGATGTGGAATATGCCGAGCAGTTAGGTTATCGGATTAAAAGTTTGGGCATTGCGCGTAAAACTGAAAAAGGCATTGAATTGCGTGTGCATCCAACATTGATTCCTGAACGTCGTTTGATTGCCAATGTGAATGGCGTGATGAATGCGGTGTTAGTGAAAGGCGATGCGGTTGGCGCGACGTTGTATTACGGTGCAGGCGCAGGCGCAGAGCCAACAGGTTCTGCGGTGGTTGCCGATGTGATTGATGTGGTGCGTGCGTTGACTAGTGACCCCGAAAATCGCGTTCCGCATTTGGCGTTCCAAGCGAATGCGCTGGCGGATATTCCTGTTTTGCCTGCGGAGGATTTCCAAACCGCGTATTACTTGCGTTTGCACGCCGAAGATAAATCGGGCGTTTTAGCGGACGTGACGCGAATTTTGGCGGATTGTGACATTAGCATCGAAGCGATTTTGCAAAAACCACCTGCCAAAAATGAAACGATTGTGCCAATTATTTTGCTCACGCAAGTCACTCAAGAGCGCAATTTGAATGCCGCGATTGCGAAAATTGAACAATTAAATACGGTAACTGGAAAGGTGAATCGGATTCGGTTGGAGACGTTGGGGTAATAATTTTCTAAAAAGGCACAGCACATTGTGCCTTTTACTTTTAAATTTTAGAAAAATAATGATAGACCGTTGGATTATTTATGCTTTTATTTCAATGTTTTTCGCTGGATTCACGTCTGTGATTGCTAAACAAGGTTTAACAGGCATATCAGCAGAATTGGGCTTATCGCTACGAACTATTTTTGTCTTTTTCTTTATTATCCTGTTTGCTATTTCAACTATTGCCCAATCTGAAATTAGTTTGCTTCGCAAAGAAAATTTCTTTTGGTTAGGTTTATCAGGTGCAACAACCGCGTTATCGTGGGTGTTTTATTACAAAGCCTTAAAATTTGGAGATGTTGCAACTGTTGCTTTGATTGATAAGGGTAGTGTTATTGTTGCGATTTTATTAGCGGCTCTAATTCTTCACGAAACAATTACACTTCGTATCATTATTGGAGCTTGCCTAATGATGGCTGGTTTATTGGTAATTACAACAAAGTAGGTTTTTATGAATACGTTACATTTATTGACACATTGGATTCATCACAAGTTAATTTGGTTAGTGATTGGTTCGTATGGATTGGCGATGATGTTTCCAACGTTAGGTTTGACATTACGAGATGTTGAATTTGCAAATATTCAATTTTTTTCAGCATCATCTCCTATCATTGTTTCTTTACCATTGTTGATGCTTGCAATTTTGCTGTTCAATGCAGGACTTGGAGTAAATACTCAAGAACTTCGTCAAACATGGCAATATCCAAAAATGTTAATCAGCGGCTTAGTTGGTAATTCGTTAGTGCCATTATGTTTTATCGTTTTAATTAGCGTGTTTATGTTGCCTTGGCATAATTCAGAAGAAATTCAACAAATTTTAGTTGGATTGGCTTTTATTGCAGCTATGCCGATTGCAGGCGCATCAACTGCATGGACACAAAATACAAACGGAAATTTGGCATTAAGTTTGAGTTTGGTTTTAGTTACGACGTTATTAAGCCCGTTATTCACACCGTTGATTTTTCATTCAGTTGGTTTTGTAACAACAGGTGATTATTCGGAAGATTTACACGAAATTGCATCGGGTACAACCATCGGATTTTTGGGCATTTGGGTTGTTTTGCCAACTTTATTGGGAATCTTTACCCGCTATTTTTTGCATCAAAGATTTGTCGATTCGTTTAGAGTGAATTTAAAACTTTGTAATTATTTGGTGTTGTTGCTGTTGAACTATATGAATGCGGCAGTCGTTTTGCCAAAAATTGTATCAAATCCTGATATAGATTTTTTACTAGCCATCGTCGTGATTACCAGTTTGTTGTGTTTGGTGACATTTAGTTCGGGTTATTATTTAGCACAATTTTTTCGTACTAATCGCAAAAATACACTGTCTTTAATGTTCGGATTAGGCATGAGTAACAACGGAACTGCATTGGTGTTAGCGTCGATTGCATTAGCTGACCATCCTGAAATTATGATTCCAATTATCGTGTATAACTTAATTCAACATCTCATGGCATCTTTTGTTGATAGGTTTAATATGTCTTTAGCGCATTAAAGTTTGTCATTGTTGAAAGATTAGCGAGGAGTTTTGTAGTGATTGCATTTAGACAAATTTATGATGATGCACCAGAGTTTGTGCAAGTTTCGATTCCAAAAGAATTGCAGCATCAGCGCGTTGAGATAATTTTATTGCCGTTAAATGATTCGCCTGAATTACCAATTAAACGACGAAAACCGCCTGCAAAATTTGCAGGTCGTGTTAAAGAATTAGGCGATGTGATGAATAGTTTGACCGCTGAAGATTGGGGAATGTCTGAATGATTGTGTTAGATACACACATTTGGCATTGGTGGACAAATCAAATTTCAAATAAATTATCTTCATCGCTTATTGACCTAATTGAAGAAAGTGAAGTTGCCGTTTCTGCAATTTCTTGTTTTGAACTGGCGTGGTTAGTTCGACACGAACGAATTGATTTAGGTTGTTCTTTTCAAGAATGGTTTGAAGAAGTTGAAGCCTCGGAATGTGTTCGTTTTTTGCCTGTTACACCAAGCATTGCAAATTTGGCTGTTTCATTGCCTGAACATCATAAAGACCCACAAGATAGAATTATCATTGCAACTGCTTTGATTCATAATGCTAAATTGTTGAGTTTCGACACCGCATTTCCAGATTATGAAGAATTGCATGGTCGCTTGATTAACCAGAAATGGTGATAAAGTAGTTGTTTTGTCGTCGTTGAAAAATTAGCGAGGAGTTTTGTAGTGATTGCACAAACCAAATCACAAATATCGCTTTTTAGCACAAACAAATTAACAATAATTGAGAGGAAAAATAATGAAAAAAATTATCATCGCATCATTAACACTTGCGTTTGCAAGTGCAGCACAATCAGCTGTTTTGTTAGAAAAAGTGGTTGAACGTTCTTTCGGTGGCGTAAATTCAATGAA
>Ga0172367_10000557_pt1 | contig 57482 bp, 48 predicted proteins | sample Lak10m_FD_114542 | JGI IMG/M metagenome (GOLD analysis project Ga0172367, IMG submission 114542) | Freshwater microbial communities from Kabuno Bay, South-Kivu, Congo - kab_022012_10m | ecosystem: Environmental > Aquatic > Freshwater > Lake | place: Democratic Republic of the Congo: South-Kivu... | reverse complement strand
TTTCGGCGGTTCGAATCTCTTTTTCCGGATAGTAACCATCCACGAGCATACGCACGTGACCTTCCACGCATGTGAGCTCGGTTTTCCAACGTCGGCACGCGGTCCCTACCGCTTTGGCGTCCTGCACGTCGATCTTTCGATTGTGACAGTACCAGGCGAGGGTTCGATACATGGCCCCGGTATCGACGTAGACAAACCCGAGCTCCTTGGCCACGAGTTTGGCGTTGGTGCTTTTGCCGCTGGCGCTGGTGCCATCGATGGCGATGACGATAGGGGGATTCATAGGGTGGGTTATAGGAGACTTTCGAAGGGCTTACTCGAACAGGAGTTCGTCGGGGGTCAAGGGTCGACGCGGATCGTGGCTGGAGCTGAGGTCGAAGATCGGAACGCCCCAGCCCGTAGGCGGTTGCGCGGCGAGTTTGGTGAAGAAATTGGGGAACGTCTTTTTGACGCAGGCCGGGTTGCGAATGCGCATGCCGGGGACACGCAGCCCGAGCATGGCGAAACACATGGCCATGCGATGATCGTTATAGGTCTCAATCTCGGCCCCGTGCAGGGTCGAAGGGTAAACGGTCAATGTGTCCCCGTCCTCCTCGACGTGGCCGCCGCATCGGATCAGTTCGGTGCGCAAGGCCGCCACGCGCTCGCACTCTTGCACACGCAGTCGACCGAGCTCGGTGAAGACGACGGGTTCGGCCGCGAAGGGCGCGAGGACGATCGCGGTCATGATGCTGTCCCCGAGGTCGGCCTGCCGTGACACGTGACGCGGGAGCGGCAGGTATTTGGGGAATTCGGCATCGATCTGCCAACCGGATGTCGGCCAATGCGCCACGCTCCCGCCCGCACCCCAGAAGTAGCTTCCGCTGGAGGCATCGGGTTCGATTTGGAATTGACCGCCTTGGTGTGGGAATTGTTCCACCAATCGTTGGGTCATCACGACATAGGGCGATTCATCGGCGTTCTCACCCCGCACCCGCACCCCCCACTGACCTCGGCGCGCACTGAGATAGAGTGCTGAGGCGAACTGGGAGCTGGATTCAATGCTCACCTCGCATTCAGTACGACGAGCGCCAGCCCCATGAATGACGGCGGGGAGCTTGTCGTTGGATGAATCGATGCGATACCCCAGTTGACGCAAGGCGCGGAAGAGGTCGGCTTGAGGTCGTTCATGCATCCTGGGGACGCCGTGCAATCGGAAAGCGCCTTCACCGAGGCAAACCATGGCCGCAAGAAACCGGGCCGCAGTTCCCGCATTGCCCACAAACAATTCACGCGGCGCGGCTTCGGTGCCCCCCCGAGCAAATACACCTCCTCGACCGGCCACCGAGATCCGGCGATTGCACGGTTCAAGCGGATCTTGGACAACCTCAATCGTAAGATCCAGTGCGCGAAGAGCATCGACCATCACCTGGGTATCCTCACTCCACAGAGCACCCTCGAGCACCACAGGTCCATCCGCTAACGCTGCCAAAACCAAAGCCCGGTTGGTGATGCTCTTCGAGCCCGGCACGATGGTCGGTTCCGGTGGGATGTGTGCGATGGGGGTGATTTCGATGAGGCGAGGTTCGTACACAGTAAGATTCAGAGTGGAGGTCGGCAGCGCGCGAGGCTTGGAGATTTATTCGGAGCCCGCAGCGCTTGCGAGTCCGGACCGTGCTCGTTGCCACGCTGCGAACCAGTCGTCGCGACGGCGCTTGGCGCTCTGGAAGAAGGTCTCGATCGCCTTGGTATCTCCTTTCTCGAGTGCGAGCTGGAACTCCTGGAGGTCTTCGATGAACACGCCGAGCACGCGCGCTAGGTTTTCGCGATTGGCCATTGCGATGTCGCGCCACATCTCCGGTGAGCCGGACGCGATACGCGTTGAATCCCTGAACCCGCTCGCGCACAGCAGAGCCTGTTCTTTGGGCAGGGCCGGACTGAGCACGTAGTTCGCCAGCTCCGCTGCAACGACATGGGGCAGGTGGCTCGACCGGCCGACTAGGTCGTCGTGGCGCTCCGGGCTCAAGCGCATGATTCTCATCCCGATCGCTTCCCAGAAGGCTTCGACCCGTTGAAGCGCGTCGCGGTCCGTGGTCGCTGCCGGTGTTGTTACGCATATGGCGTTCTCAAAGAGATCGGCTTTGGCGGCTTTGGGACCGGTCTGCTCCGCGCCCGCCATCGGGTGACTTCCTACAAACCAGGCCCCTGCTGGATGGATAATGGGTGCCAGGGTTTCAACCACCGAACTCTTCACCGACCCCACATCTGTGACCACCGCCCCCGCCTTGAGCCACGGAGCGAGAGAGGAGGCCAACTCGGCCATTTGGGCGATCGGCGTGCAAAAGATCACGACATCCGCGCCGTCGACCACCAACTTGAGGTCCATCGAAACCTCGTCGACGAGGCCAAGCTGCTGACATTCGGTTGCGCTTGCCGATCGACGCACATAACCGGCCACATGACCGGCGAGACGGCGTTGCTTGACGGCGAGTCCGATGGACCCGCCGAGCAACCCGATTCCGATCAAGGCGACTTTCCGACAATGCATGTGGCGTGAGACTACTGGTCGAATGGCTCAGAGGAAAAGGCGAAAGTCAGTCAACGCGGGACCCCTGGGAGGGCTGGCACCCGGCCTCCGCCGAAGCCCAATGCCCCAAAGTAACAGCGCTACCTCGGAACTCCCTCCCCACCCAAAGCCCAAAGTCCACCGCCCGGACCGCGGCGTTCACGCCGCTTCAACGTCCGCCAATCCAGCACGTCCATCTATTCGAGGAACCCTCGAACCTCGGCCACCGAAGCGGCATGAATGCCGCGCTCCTTTTTGGCGACACAGCCCTGAGGCGGCAACGCCCTGGGAGCGCCGGCATCCTTGCCGGCCTGTATCGAGGCTTCCTCGCGGAATGGCTTTGAAACGACCGTGAGGGATGAAGGATCCGAACGACCAGCGGTTTGAAGGCGCGGGGACGGGCCGGCAGGGGTGCCGGTGCTCCCAGGGCGTTTTGTGAATGAGAATTGTTCATAGTGCAGGTTCCGAGTTGCGGCAGATGGGTTTGCTGCCATCCTCGTCTCATTCTGCTCGGTAGAGTCGGGCGTGGCTTCGGAGGCAGTTGCCTTCGGAGCTGCGGATTTGGACTCCGCATCCCGAGCGGGATCCGGTGGCGAACTGGTTGGATTTGGTCTGGATGATCTGCCCATGCATCTTTCCCCTCGAGAAATCGATAAACTCCTGCTGCACAACGCAGGCTTTCTAGCCCAAAAACGCCTGGCTCGCGGCGTGCGCCTCAATCATCCCGAAAGCGTCGCACTCATCGCCACCCAGTTGCTTGAGTTCATCCGCGACGGACGCTCCGTCGCGGAGTTGATGAACCTCGGGCGTAAGCTTTTGGGGCGTCGGCAGGTCATGGACGGAGTGGCCGAGATGGTCACTGAGGTGCAGGTCGAAGGCACGTTTCCAGATGGTACGAAGCTGGTGACGGTGCATCATCCTATCGCCTCCGATAACGGGGATCTCGCTTTGGCGTTGTATGGAAGTTTTCTTCCGGTGCCGACCTTGTTGAAAACCGACTCCGCCGTTGAGTCGACGGGATCGACACCTGGGGCGTGCGAGCCGTTGGAGGGTGAGCTGGAGCTCAACGCGGGGCGTGCGACGGTTTCGCTGAGCGTCACGAACCTTGGAGATCGTCCGGTGCAAGTGGGGAGCCATTACCATTTCGTTGAGACCAATGCTCAACTCCGGTTTGACCGCGCGAAGGCGTATGGGTATCGACTCGACATCCCGGCCGGCACGGCGGTTCGATTTGAGCCAGGTGAATCCAAGACGGTCAAACTGGTGGCGATTGCCGGTGCCCGGGTGATTCGAGGCGGAAACGCCCTGGCGGACGGGCCGGTTTCCACTGAAAACCTGTCCTCCATGCTGGCTCGCGCGAAGGCCGGTGGTTTTCAACATCAGGATCAGGAGTAGCACCTATGTCGCACTTTATGAAACGTTCGCATTATGCGGACATGTTTGGACCTACGGCAGGTGATCGGGTGACGTTGGGCGATACCGGCTTGGTGCTGGAGGTGGAGCGTGATGCGGCCGTGTATGGGGACGAGTGCAAATTTGGCGGTGGCAAAGTGTTACGCGAAGGCATGGGTCAAGCCGCAGGTGTGTCGCAGGACGAAGCCCTCGATTGCGTGATCACCAATGCGCTCGTGGTCGATCATACCGGAATTTTTAAAGCCGACATCGGAATCAAACACGGACTCATTGCTGGTATCGGCAAGGCGGGCAACCCCGATGTCATGGCGGGGGTCACGCGAGGCATGGTGGTCGGAGTCACTACCGAGGTGATCGCCGGTGAAGGTCTCATTCTAACCGCTGGGGGTATCGATACTCACATCCATTACATCTGTCCGCAGCAAGTCCACGAAGCGCTCGCTAGCGGGGTGACGACCTTCGTCGGAGGCGGAACGGGACCCGCCACGGGCACGTGTGCGACCACCTGCACCCCAGGAGCGTTTTATCTTCGGGCCATGTTCCAGGCGGTCGATCAGTTGCCCATGAACTTCGGTTTCACGGGCAAGGGCAACACCGCGCTTCGAGCCGGTCTTCCCGAGCAAATTCTCGCTGGTGCGATCGGTCTGAAATTGCACGAGGACTGGGGAACGAGCCCTGCCGCCATCGACCGCTGCCTGGGGGTCGCGGATGAACACGATGTTCAGGTGACGATCCACACCGACACCTTGAATGAGTCTGGATTTGTGGAGGCCACCCTCGCCGCGTTCAAGGGACGCACCATCCACACTTATCACTCCGAAGGTGCGGGAGGGGGGCATGCGCCGGATATCATTCGAGTGTGCGGCGAGCCCAATGTCCTGCCTAGCTCCACGAACCCGACTCGACCTTACACCGTCAATACCATCGACGAACATCTGGACATGTTGATGGTTTGTCATCATTTGGACGCCGGTTTGCCCGAGGACGTGGCGTTCGCCGAAAGCCGGATTCGGGGTGAAACCATCGCAGCGGAGGACATCCTCCATGATTTGGGCGCGATCAGCATGATGAGTTCGGATTCGCAAGCCATGGGTCGAGTCGGTGAAGTCATCACACGCACGTGGCAGACCGCGCACAAGATGCGCTCCCAGAGGGGACGGTTGCCTGAGGAATCGGGCTCCAACGACAACGTGCGGATCAAACGGTACATTTCCAAATACACCATCAACCCCGCCCTCTCCCACGGCATGGGCCATTCGATCGGGTCGGTGGAGGTGGGCAAGCTGGCAGACTTAGTCTTGTGGCGACCGGCGTTCTTCGGTGCCAAGCCCGAGCTCGTGATCAAGGGCGGTGTGATCGCGTGGGCTCAGATGGGCGATGCCAATGCCTCGATCCCCACCCCGCAACCGGTGATCATGCGACCGATGTTCGGTGCGTTTGGATCCGCTCCGGGCGGCAACTCGGTTGCCTTCGTGAGCCGCGCCTGCTTGGAGCACGGGGTCGCGGCGGGGTATGGCTTGCGAAAACGCATCGAGGCCGTGCGCGGATGCCGGGTGATCGGCAAGAAGGATATGAAATGGAATGCGGCGTTGCCTCGGATCACGGTGGATCCTGAGACTTACGAGGTGCGTGCGGATGGCGAGCGCTTGGTTTGTGAACCGGCCTCCGTCTTGCCCTTGGCGCAACGGTATCAGCTCTTTTGAACGGGTGTTTCGCGATGTTGTGGGTGGAGTTCCGAGAACATACTTCCGGCGTGTCTACATATCGAGCCTGCGGTTGGGAGCGCCGGCATCCCTGCCGACTCGTAACGAGGCAGCCCCGCCGCCTGGCCATGGAGCGATGAGGAAACCAGAAGCAGTCGAAGGAACAGGGGCACAAAGCCAAAGAGGACGATGCCGGCAAAGATGCCGGCGCTCCCAGGGGTGCATAGAGTCTCCTGGGTCTGAAGCGGCAAAAGGAGCGAAGCGACTTCAACTGGGAGCGCCGGCATCCCTGCCGGCTCGTAACGAGGCAGCCCCGCCGCCTAGCCATGGAGCGATGAGGAAACCAGAAGCAGTCGAAGGAACAGGGGCACAAAGCCAAAGAGGACGATGCCGGCAAAGATGCCGGCGCTCCCAGGGGGGATGGAGTCGCGCTTGAGCCTGGAGCTATCGTCTGACGTTGGTTCTCGGAAGGAGGAGTGCAACCCCACTGCTCCGGAATCGGACCCGAGTCCCTTGGGTTTGCAGCTCAATCCGGACGTTTCACCGCAGGAGCCGAACGTAGGCGCTGGGGCGATGGAATGGTTGGTGTGGCAGTTGGCAGATTCAGCGTTTCCTACAGGCGGCTTCGCCCACTCCAACGGGGTGGAAGCGGCTTGGCAACACGGAGAATTACGAGGGAGTGGTGAATTGATGGGGTTTACGCGAGTGAGCTTGGAGCAGTGTGGACGCCTTTTGCTTCCGATGGTTGGGGCGGCGCACGATGCGCCGGAGCGATTGCAGGAGATCGACGATCTGTGCGAAGCCATGACTACGAATCATGTGGCCAACCGAGCCAGTCGATTGCAGGGGCAAGCCTTTTGGAGCACCGTGGGGCGTGTGTTCGCGACCATGGTGGGAGGCTGTGATCCGGTGTCGGGACTGGCGCTGGGAATCTCCAATCGACCGACCCACGGGCATCTGGCGCCGATCTTCGGAGCGGTGTTACGACGAATGGGTTTAGGTCGTGCGGTGGCGCAGCGCTTGTTTCTATTCCAGCAGACGCGCGGCATCCTTGCGAGTGCTGTGCGCTTGGGTATTGTGGGACCCATGGAAGCACAGGCGTTGCAATGGCGACTCGGGCCCGGAGCGGAACGCGTGGCTTCAGTGTGCGGCGGGTTAACCCTGTCCGAGATCACCCAAACCGCTCCTCTGCCCGAGATCTGGCAAGGAGCACAGGATCGTCTCTACTCACGACTGTTTCAAAGCTAGCCCGGAGGTTAATTTCAGGTGCCACACTTTTCCTTTTCGAACCGAACATGACACCGCACACGCACTCACCCATGCACACGACTTCCCACACCCACTCGCACGGCGATCACGATCATGCGCACGGCCACACGCATGAGCCGATGGAGCATCCCGGGCATTTTCACGAGCGCGACGAACCGCTATCCAGAGATCTGAGTAACCGTGCGTTCACAGTGGGGGTCGGTGGACCTGTGGGCAGTGGTAAGACCGCTCTCATGTTGGCCTTGTGCCAACGGCTTCGTGAGCGAATGGGCGTAGCGGCCGTGACCAATGACATTTTTACGCGTGAGGATGGCGAGTTTCTCATCCGCCACCGCGCCTTAGACGCCGAACGAATTCGTGCGGTAGAAACCGGTGGTTGTCCGCACGCCGCGATTCGTGAAGATATCTCGGCCAACTTGCTAGCCCTCGAGGAGCTGCATCGTCAGTTCCGCCCCGACATTCTCCTCATCGAGTCCGGCGGCGATAACCTAGCCGCTCATTTCAGTCGAGAGCTGGCGGATTTTACGGTTTATGTGATCGATGTCGCTGGGGGCGATAAAGTTCCGCGCAAAGGCGGACCCGGCATCACCCAAGCGGACCTGCTGGTGATTAACAAAACCGACATCGCTGTGGCGGTCGGTGCGGATTTGTCGGTGATGGATCGGGATGCTCGCGCGATGCGTGGGAACGGTCCTTTCGTGTTCGCTCAGGTCAAGCATGGGGTGGGAGTCGACGACATCATCCACCACATCCTCCACGCGTGGCAGCATGCGTCAGGCGTGAGCCACGATCACGTCTGACCTCCGTGTTGGAATGTCGAGCGCTCGCTCCGTGGCGTGCAACTCGGTGAACGCAAACGACTATTTGCCGCTAGCAAGCCGATGGGCTGTCTGGGATAACCGAGGACTTCCCGCGAAGAGGCTCGCCTTTTCTACGACGCATGCTATTGAGTCAGTTCAAGGTTTGATCGGCCTATGAAAAAGACCCTGCACTCCACGAGCAAGACGGCAAAAACGCCTGCGTTTGTTACCCGTGCCGAACGTGCGCTTCGCCGGGCCGCAGAGAACGTTAAGGCCCAGAACCGCGCCTTCAAATTGCCTGTCATCGTTTGGAAAGATGGTCAAGTCGTGGAGAAACCGGTATGATGACATAAAGACGATTGGATGACAGCATTGAACGTCACCCCGCCGTGTCATCTGGAGGTCTGGAGTGTAATCACGCTAACACTCACAGCCTTGCGACCAGAAGCTGTTGCTGGAACACCATCTCCTTCGGCAGATAGGTGTAGAGTTTAATGAACAGTTCGTCTTGGGATAGGATCTCACGTTTCCATTCGTCGGGGTCCATGCGTTGCAGTTCCTCGAATCGCTTCTCGTCGAGGTTCTCGATCCCCTCCAGATCCATGTCCTTGTAGCCCGGCACCCAGCCCAGGGCCGACTCTCTCGCGCGTGCTTGCCCTTGGCATCGCTCAATCACCCACTTGAGCACCCGCATGTTGTCCCCAAACCCCGGCCACAGGAAGGAGCCGTCGGCTCCCTTTCGGAACCAGTTCACGTGGAAGATGCGCGGGGGGTAGAGCAACTTCTTGCGCATGTCGAGCCAGTGACGGAAGTAGCGTCCCATGTTGTAACCGCAGAATGGGAGCATGGCCATGGGATCCCGCCGTACTTGACCCTGCGCACCCGCCGCTGCCGCCGTGGTCTCGCTTCCCATCGTGGCTCCGAGGAAGACGCCGTGGCTCCAGTTGAACGCCTCGAAAACCAGAGGAACAACGGAGGCGCGTCGGCCCCCGAAGATGATGGCATCGATGGGCACTCCGTTGGGATCGAGTGCCTCCGGAGCGAGCGCCGGGTTGTTCGTCATGGGCGCGGTAAAGCGCGAGTTCGGGTGTGCTGCTTTTTCGGTCGAAGCCGGAGTCCACGGCCGTCCTTGCCAGTCCAAGCAGTGCTCAGGCGGTGGATCGTCGTGCCCCTCCCACCAGACCGTTCCATCCGGCTTGAGGGCGACGTTGGTGAAGATGGTATCGCGAAGGATGGTGCGGATCGCGTTCGGGTTGGTGCGCCCGTTCGTTCCGGGTGCGACGCCAAAGTAACCTGCTTCAGGGTTGATCGCCCAGAGTCGACCATCCGGGCCGGGCCGCATCCATGCGATGTCGTCGCCGATGGTCCAGATCTTCCAGCCAGCAAAGCGTTGGGGCGGGATGAGCATCGCGAAGTTGGTCTTCCCGCACGCACTGGGAAAGGCCGCCGCGACGTAGGACTTTCTGCCCTCAGGCGATTCCACGCCCAGGATCAACATGTGCTCCGCCATCCACCCTTCGCGTCGACCCAAGAACGATCCGATTCGCAGGGCCAAACACTTTTTACCCAACAGCACGTTACCGCCGTAGCCGGAGCCCACAGAGATGATCTCGTTGTCCTGAGGGAAGTGGCAGATGAGCCGACGATCCGGGTGGCAATCGAGCAGACAATGGAGCCCGCGGTTGAACGCCGTAGAGGTGCCAATCGCCTCCCAAGCGACCTGGCCCATCCGGGTCATGATGCGCATGTTGAGCACCACGTAAATCGAATCGGTGAGCTCAACCCCAGCCTTCGCCATCGGCGAACCCGGAGGCCCCATCAAATACGGAATCACATAGAGAGTTCGACCTCGCATGCCGCCCTTCGAGAGGGCGGAAAGTTTCTCGCGCATGCGCGCTGGGTCGGCCCAGTTATTGGTCGGCCCCGCCTCTTCTTCGGTCTCAGTGCAGATGAACGTGCATTGCTCCACGCGGGCTACGTCGTTCGGTTGCGACCGATGATAATAACAGCCGGGAAGTTTCTCTTGATTGAGTTGAATCAGAACCCCGGAACGAACCGCTTCGGCCAACAGGAACTCCTTTTCAGCCTCAGAACCGTCGCACCAAAACACCGAATCGGCCTCGCAATGCTGGGCCGCCGATTGCACCCACTGGAGCACATACGCGTTCGAAGGCTGCTGGCAGCCCAAGCGAGAAGATTGAGCAGAATCGGCATTCATACCAGGATTGTAATCCCTGGGTGAAGAACTTGCACGACCGATCTTGTTCGAAGCTCACCCCAGAGTTCGCAGGGTAGGGACGTCCCGCCCTTCGTCCGACCGAAGCCAAGGCGAAGGCGGATGGGACGTCCCCGTCCGGCACCAGCCGGACGGAACGAGGCGAAGCGTCTCAAGACCGCTCGGCCGAAGCCCACCCGCCAGACGGCTCCCGAAGCCCCATGCCCCCAAAGCCCAAAGCCCAAAGCCCTCCGCGAAAAACCACCATGCCCCGAAGCAGCGTGCCCGATCAGCCGGGACGCCGACGCCACCGTGGTCACCACGCCACCCGCAGGTAGGGACGTCCCGCTGGGACGTCCCCGTCCGGCACCAGCCGGACGGAACGAGGCTTCAAGTCACGAGGCTTCGTGGCTCCGGGGAAGGCCAGGAGACTCTAGGCTCCCGAGCGTCCGGCCATGGCCGGACGCGGACGTCCCAGCGGGACGTCCCTACCTGCCTGCGGACATCCCATCCTCCTCCGCCTTCGCTAGGGCTTCGGCGGGACAAAGGGCGGGACGTCCCTACCTGCCGCACTGCGTCGTCCTAGCTTGAAGGCGACAAGTTCTCTGCGACCGGGATGCGATAGGCTTTGATCGCGGGGACGAGTCCAGCCAGCGCGGCCAAGCCGATCAATGCGCCCGGTGCCCACAGCATCACGGCATTGAAAGCAAACGGGTTCAGCACCACCCCCGTTTGCGCGCGCATCAAGCTGGCAGCGGTCGTCGTGATGGCTCCGTAGACTAGGAACGAGGCCACCATGCCGAGGGTCGCAATCGCGGCCGCTTCCAGGACGATCATGGCAAATACCGTTGTCTGACGCGCTCCCAAGGCCCGCATGATCGCGATGTCGCGTCGACGCTCGTTCATCGAGTTATAAATGCTGGCCAGAATCGAGCCGGTCGCGACCACCGCCACTAAGTAGGTGACCATGGCGAGGAGCCGATCGAACCACGAAATCTTATCGAACATCTGCGACATGATCCGCCCGATCGGCCAAGCGAAGGTCAAACGATTCCCCTGTTTGTTGTAGAGCAAATCGAGCTGAAAACCGGCTTGGCCCGAGCCGCGCAACTTCACTAACACGGCGCTGATATCATTCGCAGCGGCGGCTGCGTGGCCCTCCATCTTTTGAATGCCTTCAAGCGGAATCCAGATCACACGGTCGGCCGGAGTATTGGAGGGCTTCATGATCCCGACGACCACGTAGGTTTCGGAGTGCTCCTCCTTTTCGTTGAACGTGAGACCGTGGAACGGATGGAAACTGTCGCCGTATTTTAGACCAAGCCGTTCCGCCACGAAACTCCCCACCACCGCCTCGCGAAATCCAGGCTGGAAGAGTCGACCCGACGCGGCCACGCCAAAACGTTTGCCCGGCGCGTATTCGACCTCGGTGAACAGGTTGCTCGTGACACCGACCAACCGGTAACCCCGATAGTTATCCCCGACCGCGATGGCGACCGCTGCTTCGACCGCCGGCCGGGCTTTGATTTCGAGATAATCTTCCCAACGCAGGTTCCCCGGGGATTCCTCAACATGAAAAATGGAATTCAGCACCAATTGCAACTTGGACCCGCGCGCGCCCAGAACTGCATCGAAGCCGGCGTTGTTCTGCGTGAACGCCTGATGGGCTTGTTCCTTCACCACCCAGACTGCCATGAGCAAACCACCCGCCAGCGCGATTGAGCCCGCCGTGATGGAGGTCGATAGCAAGTGCTGTCGGAGGCTCTTGAACACGATGCGAACTAGGTTCATGGAGCCACCTCCTGGGAACGGCTTGCTGCGGCACGATTGATTGAACCAAGACGACTGACGCTGCCGAAACTCCCCAGCACCTCGGGATCATGACTCACCAACAGCAAGGCGGCGTCGTTCTCGCGGCACACCTCGCGGATGAGCTGAAGCACTTCGCGTGCGTTCGCGTGGTCGAGGTTGCCAGTCGGCTCATCGGCAAGCACCAGCTTCGGTTTGCCTGAGAGCGCACGAGCCACTGCTGCGCGCTGTTGTTGGCCCGTCGAGAGCTGACGCGGATAATGATGCAACCGCGACCCCAGCCCGACCCGCTCCAGCAACGCGCGCGCGCGGGAGATGTCGACCCCATGGCCGAAGCTCATACCGAGCGTGACGTTCTCGAGGGCGGTGAAACCTTGGAGCAAGTTGAAGGTTTGGAAGATGTAACCAATCGACGTCGCCCGGAGCCGATCCCGTTCCGATTCGGAGAGCGTCGACAGCTCCGTGCCCGCTAGCGTGATCGATCCCGAATCGGGTCGGATGATTCCGGCGATCAGATTCAGAAACGTGGTTTTACCCGAGCCACTCTCCCCGCTCAACGCGATGTGCTGACCCGCATCGAGGTCGAACGAAGCCACATCGACCACCACCGAGCGTTTCCCCTCGGGATCGATGTAAGCCTTCACCAAATTTCGAACACACAACAAACCCATACGCGCATCCCAATTCTGACCCCACCCCTCCCGCCTGTCCACGCGTAATTCTCTCGGGACGCCCTCAGCCAGGTAGGGACGCCCCGCTGGGGCGTCCCCGTCCGGCGAAAGCCGGACGGTCCCCGGCCCGAAGTCCCAAGTCCCCACGCCCTCCCCCAAGACCCGGCGACCTCAAGCCCAAGCCTCCAAGCTCAAGGCACCAGGCCAAAGCCCCGCCGGTCCGCTATCGCGAAGCTTTCGGTCGAACCAAGTCCCCACCGTCTCCCGAAGGCGTGTCGGCCCCACGCCAGGGACGGCCCGCCCTTTGTCCCGCCGAAGCCCGAGCGAAGGCGGATGGGCCGTCCGCGTCCGGCGCCAGCCGGACGCTCCGGGGCTAGGAGTCTCAAGGCCTCGGGCGGTGGCTTTGAGTCGAGCGACTCTGGGTCAGGGGCCGGTGGGCCGGGAGACTCTTGGCCGGGGGCCGTCCGGCTGGCGCCGGACGGGGACGTCCCAGCGGGACGTCCCTACCTGGCGAGGGGGCACGGCGCATCCGCCTTCGCTCGGGCTTCGGCGGGACAAAGGGCGGGACGTCCCTACCTGGCTTCGGGACGGGGTTTGGTTGATGTGGATGCTGGTGTGGTCCTTGTGCGGTGGGGGGCTGCTTGCGGAGGGGTTGCCGGAGCCGGGGGTGTTGTTTTATGGCAGTGTCGCCAACACTCAATCGGGAGCCCGGATCACGAGTGGAACCGTGACTTGGACGTTCACAACCGGGGATCCGGTTTCGACCGTGGTGGTGTCGGCTCCGATTCGCGATGTGGGCGGGCAATCGTTTTATGTGGTCGAGGTCCCCTTTGAAACGGTGACCTCGGGACTGACGCTCTCTGCCAACACATTCTCACTCCCGAGTTCCACCACGACCTACGGGCGCTCGGTGAAGCTGGATGGTCAGGATGTTGTCATTCTGGATGCGACAGGCAAACAGTTCGCGGTGTCGGCTGCGGACCGGGGCCTCGTGCGACGGGTCGATCTGCAGTTCATCCCCTCGGGCGCGCCCGAAACCTACGAGGCGTGGTCGACACGATTCTTCGGAATCCCCAACGCTGACCCCGGAGCGGATCCGGATGGGGACGGTCGGACGAACTTACAGGAGTTCTCGGCAGGGACAGATCCTACGGCGGTGAGTGAGTTGTCGATAGCGGGGGCGGTGCGTTACTACGCCAGTGGTCTCACGGTATCGAACGTCACCTTTCAGCTCACGGGAAGCGCGACCGCAAACTTCACGACCGGCCCCGACGGACTCTATCGCTTCGGATTATTACCCGGCGAGAGTTATACGAACACACCGAGCAAGGTCGGTGGTGAACCACCGGCTCAAGGTGTCTCAACCCTGGACATCACGCTGCTTCGACGTCACATCCTTGGGCTCGCACTTTTGGACTCGCCCTACAAGATCTTGGCAGCGGATGTGAATGGGTCGGCCACGATTTCGACACTGGACATCACATTCATGCGCCGAGTGATTCTGGGGTTAACCAACTCGATGCCCGCAGGCTCGTGGAAATTCGTTCGGTCAGACTTCGTCTTCGCCGATCCGACACGCCCGTGGAATGCGGAAACATCCCGAAGCTACGCGGGATTAACGGCCGAGCGAGCAAACCAGGATTTTGTTGCGATCAAACTGGGGGATGTGAACGCATCGTGGACTCCGGCGGCACCTGCGACCTCATCGCTGGGGGGCGTCGTCGATGGAGGCGGTGCTTCGGAGGATCGAGGTGTTCGCGTGGTAGCGGTCGAGGCGGCTTCGGCGGAGAGGGCGATTGCTGGGGAGGCTCCAGGGCAGATCGTCAAAAATGCAGAACCAGGACTCGATGATGGAGAGGGGGATGCGGATGCACAGTTGCCGTTTTCGACGTCCCTCAAGCCTCGACCGATCGTGGCAGTGGGTGACGCTTTCGTCACCCCTGACGACGGTTTGGTTTCGGTGCCCATCACCACGAGTCAGTTCAGGCACGTGAACGCCCTGCAGTTTAGCGTGCGATGGGATCCGATGTTCCTAAGCTTTGTGGATACCACGAGTTACGGCTTGGATCGCATGGAGCCGAGTCACTTCGGAGTTGAGCACGCGCGTGGGGGTGTTTTGACTTTTTCCTGGGACGAGCCGGATGGGAAAGCGGCTTCGATTATCGAGGGAGGGGTTTTGTTCACGTTACGCTTTCGCCCGGTCCGAGGGAACCGGGGTTGGGATTCGGGTTCAACTTCGATTCGAGTGACGGATGATCCTACAGCTCGCGAGTTCGTGCAGGACGGGGAGTTGGTGGCGTTGGACTCGCGCGATGGACGGGTGTTCCTCGGATCCTTACGGCCTGGGCCCGCGAGCTTGAGTCTCGTTGCTTTACAGCCTGGTTTTGTGCGGTTGCAAGTGCGTGGCGCGCCGGGGGTGAGGGTTGCTCTGGAGAGCTCGAGCGATCTGATTCGTTGGGTTCGGTTCGAGGTATTGGGGGCTGCTTCAGGAGGAGTGAGTGTGGAACGAGTGGAGTCGACGGCGCGGTCGGGAGGGGCTCGGTTTTATCGGGCGGTGGAGATTGTCCCGTGAGGCCGCTTTTGGGTCGGGGGGCTTGATGGCTTTCGGGGAGGACTGGGGACTCTTGGCTTCCCGAGCGTCCGGCCATGGCCGGACGCGGACGCCCCGGCGGGGCGTCCCTACCTGGAGCCAGCTGTCGGATTTGAACCGACGACCGACGGTTTACAAAACCGTAGCTCTACCCCTGAGCTAAGCTGGCGCGAAGGATCGCGACGAGTGTCGCGGGGCAAAATGTATGCCGGTTGCGGGGTGCTACGGCAAGTTATTTCGGTCCGTTCTCGGTCCAGTTCGCACCGCGATCGGGCAGGCCTTGGGTGGTGCCGAGGTAGAAGTAGGCCTCGACATGCGCGCTTTCAAATGGGGGTAACAGCGGAACTTTTTGACGCGTGTAAAGGCCCACGTGCAGACCTTCGAAGCGGTCGAGGCGGATCAAGCACTCCAGATCGACCTCCCAGACTTCGCCTTGGACACTCAGCGGGTTCGAGTCGACTTTGACCAAGGCGGGAAAACCGCCGACATCGACGAGACGGAACTGTGGAACGGTTTGGGCTTCGGCGATGAAGTGTTGTCGGCGCAGGAGGGAGTGGTTTGAGAGTCCCCGCTTGAGTGTGCCGTAGAGGAAGAGACGCGTGGGATTCACGAGCAAGGAAGCGAGTGTGGTGGCAAGACTTCGAGCACGAGGGCCGTGAGATTGTCTCGTCCGCTGTTTTCCAGCGCGGCTTCGATGAGCCGTTGAGCCGGGGGGGTGTCCTGTTTGTGAGGCGGCGGTTCGCGCAGGAATTCCTCAAAATGCTTGTCCCAGAGGCCGTCGACTAACCCATCCGAACAAATCAGGAAGCGATCGCCGGTTTGAAAACCCAGCGAACCGAATTGGGGGTCAACAAATTGGTTGCGGGCACCGAGTGCTTGTTGCAGGGCGTTTCGCCGGGGGTGATTGCGGGCTTCGCGTTCGTTGATTTGACCGTTACGAAAGAGCCATCCGACGTGAGTGTCGTCTTGGGTGAGCTGACGAATGCCGCCTTCGGTCGGCAGGTGGTAGATGCGCGTGTCGCCGATGTGGCCGAAGTACATCCATTCGGGGGTGAACCAGCAGAGACTAAGAGTGGCACCCATGCCTGCGCATTCGTCGTAGGATCGACCGAGGTTGATCAGATCCCAGTGGATCTTGTTGAAGAGTTCGGAGAGCACGTCGACGAAGCCAGTGGCTAAGCCCATCGCGCGCATGCGGAAACTGCCGGGCATGATCTTGGTGATTCGATCCACGGTCATCTGGCTGGCGAACTCTCCGGAGCGCTCACCGCCCATGCCATCGCTCACGGCGAAGATGAAATCCTGGTTCACGACTTCGCATTCGCCGATGCGACCGATATAGCGCACCTCGTAGCCGTCGAAGGTCAAGGTCAGAAAGGCATCCTCGTTGTTGGGTCGGAAGAGACCTCGATGGGTCATGCCGGACCAGCGGAGTCGATAGTGCTCCGGGGGATGAACAGGAGAAGTGGAATCCGCCATGCGGGTTGGGTTGGGGGGTGAGTTAGCTGACGAGAACGCAACGCGCCGCAGCGGTGGGGAACCTGTATCGCGATGGGATGGGGGTTGGCATCTTATGGAGCGGGTAGTGCGGGTGGTTGATTTTGATCAGGCTGCTTGTTTTTGTTCAGCAACGTCGCGAACTCGAAATCTATGACACAGAATCTTCCGTCGGAAGTTCGATAGGTAATGTTGCGCATGTAAGCGTCGTCGTGGCGGACTCCGAACTGTTCGAGTTCGGCAAAGATTTCTTTCATACGTTCGTCGTTGAGGTGGTCGACACGGCCTCCGCAATTGGTGGTGACGATCTTGAGTTGGGCGGGGTCGGCATCAATGAGCCGGGGGACGAAATCGCAACCAGCGGCTTCGAGGTGTTTGAGAACAAGCACTTCATTTTCAAAGCGTTCGCGTGCTTCGTGGCCGCGGAAGATCTTGTGCACGAGGCCGTCGTAACCAATACGAACGAGCGCGCGGGCGGTGTCTTTGACTTCATGCATAAGGCGTCGGGGGTTGAGTCTTGAGTGGGGCGTGGATTCTTTCAAGACTACAAGAGGGAAGCGGAGAGGAGAATGAGCACCGCGGAGGGGTCAAGCGCCCGGGTGAAGGGGTGTAAGACTTTCTAGTGGCGGCCGGATACGGGCTATGGCATGAATAGTGCTAATTGATCGCGCTGTTTAAATTCGTCATTGCCAACACAGCGATTCTTCGGGATCACTCATAGAAACCACTCATTAAGATCCACTTAATCATGGCCAAATACAAACTCGAATACATCTGGCTCGACGGTTACAAGCCGACCGCCAACCTCCGCAGCAAAACTCAAGTTAAGGAGTTCGCAAGCTTCCCCAAACTCGAAGAACTTCCGAATTGGGGATTTGATGGTAGTTCCACCCAGCAGGCCGAGGGCCGCAGTTCTGACTGCGTTCTGAAGCCCGTTGCAGTTTATCCCGATTCCACCCGCAAGAACGGTGTCTTGGTCATGGCTGAGGTCATGATGCCGGACGGTGTGACCCCGCACATCACGAATTCCCGAGCCACGATTGCGGACGAGCCCGACACTTGGTTTGGCTTTGAGCAGGAGTATTTTCTCACCCAGAACGGCCGCCCAATCGGATTTCCGACGGACGGATTTCCCGCACCCCAGGGGCTCTACTACACGGGCGTAGGCTATAAGAACGTGGGCGACGTGGCCCGGCAGATCGTGGAGGAGCATTTGGATCTGTGTTTGGATGCCGGAATCAATCATGAGGGCATCAACGCGGAAGTGGCGAAAGGACAGTGGGAATTCCAAATCTTCGGCAAGGGTTCCAAGAAGGCGGCGGACGATGTCTGGGTAGCCCGTTACATCCTGAGCCGATTGACCGAGCAGTATGGCGTGGACGTGGAATGGCATTGCAAGCCGATCCGTGGCGATTGGAATGGATCTGGGATGCACACGAACTTCTCGACCAAGTACATGCGCGAAGTGGGCGGTAAGGAATACTTCGAGAAACTTATGGCGGCGTTCAACAAGCATCGGGACGAGCACATCGCTGTCTATGGACCTGACAACCACCTGCGATTGACCGGTCTGCATGAGACGCAATCGATCGACAAATTCAGCTACGGTGTCGCGGATCGTGGGGCGTCGGTTCGTATTCCTCACAGCTTCGTGAACAACAATTACCGTGGGTATTTGGAAGATCGACGACCGAACTCAGCGGCGAATCCGTACGAGGTGGCTTCACGAATCTTGAAGACGATCGCGACGGTTCCTACGGCCTAAGTTTTAAGAATTACGATCACGGTCCGACCGTGACGCAGCAAGCCGACCCTTCTGTGAGGAGGGGTCGGCTTTTTCGTGCGTGAATGAATAAGGTTGAAAACAGGCGGTGGCTTTGGGTTTAGTGGACTAAACCATGCTGTTGTGGCGCGAAAAGATACCGGATGGATGGGTCGGCCGTATGAAGGCTAACCTGCCTGCGGTTTTGGTTGATCACGCGCATTTGGAGCGTAAGGCGGCGACGACAGCAATTAACTTGGAGAAGTTTCGGGACTTATTCGGGCGCGTGGAGGAGTTGAACGCGATCGCGATCGAGGAACTGCAGCACTTTCAGCGGGTTCTGGAACTTTTGAAACGCCGTGGTATCCCGTTCGGGCAACCCTATCCGAGTCCTTGGATCAGCGGAATGATGCGTTCGATTCGGAATGGCGTTCGTGAGCAAGTTATCGATCACCTTTTGTGCTGCTCTCTAGTGGAGGGACGCAGTTGTGAAAAGTTCCAGATCCTGGCCCGTGAGCTGAGCGACACCGATCCTGAGTTAGCGGAGTTTTATGGGAGTTTGGTGGAATCGGAGGGCAACCATTACGCGGCCTATTTACTGATGGCGCGCTCCATTGACGAGGCGGAAACGGATCGTCGACTCGATTACTACCTCGATTTGGACGCCGAGTTGATCCGTGTGCCGAATCCGATCCCCATGCTCCATTAACTCAACAAGGACGATGGTTTGGCATGAAGCTTCGCGCGATTCCAAGGTCCTTTTTAAGATGAGATCACCCCTGGTACGGCGTTGGGGCCGTGTGCTACGATGAGTTTTCCTCTACCCCTTTTTTCGGTCCGAATCGTGGTGTTGTGCGCCATCGTGCAGTGTCTGGGGCTGGGTTTGGGACGGGCGGCATCGGCGACTCCCCGGCCTGTGGCTCGGATTCGGAACAACCCGAACATCATTCTGATCGTTGTGGACGGCCTGTCAGTCGAGCAGTTGGGCTGTTATGGGGCCCGGCAGATCCAGACACCAAACATCGACCGCCTGTCGGGAGAAGGGCTCCGTTTAACGGATTACTACCTGGGAGGCTCGACCTCGGTAATTACGAAACGATCCTTGCTCACGGGATTTCGTGAGACGGGTGCGCGAATCGTGCGGGAGCCGCGAGGTCAGTTGGTAGAGAAGGATTGGACGTTGGCCTCGATGCTACGCCAGGCCGGGTACGCGACAGCGGCTTTTGGGGCCTGGGAGCTCGGGGCCGGGTCGGGATCGGCCCCGAACCAGAAAGGTTTTGAGGAGTGGTTTGGATTCTTGGATACGAAAGAAGCGCTTGAAGCATATCCATCCTTGCTGTGGCGCAACCAGTCTCAATTGCTGGTGGAACGGAATGCCAACGGCAGGAACGAGGTTTTTGCAAACGACTATTTCACGACGGCGGCGATGAATTTTATACGTCAGAAGCAGAGGCAACCCTTCTTCTGCTACCTCGCTTACACGGCACCGCGAAGCGGGCCGACGAACCTTATCGAGGCTGCGTATCAGCCTCTGGACTGGACGCCGTCCCAGAAGCTTGCGGCCTCATTGATCAGTCGAACAGATCGGGATGTGGGGAAGATCGTCAAAGCATTGAAGGATCTACGAATCGACGGCCAGACAGCGATCTTTTTGACGAGTGGCGCTTCAGCGACCAAGCGTGGGAATTTTGATCCTACGCCCTTGCAGGGCACGAATCGGTTTCGGGGTGGGGCGGGTGATCCGTGGGAAGGGGGGCTTCGGGCTCCGATGTTGATTTGGTGGCCGGGCAAGATTCGACCGGGATCTGTTTCGGAGACTCCCTGTGCGGCATGGGATGTCGTCCCCACCGCGATCGAGATTGCCGGGATGACGGCTGCCGACACGATGGACGGCGTTTCATGGTTACCGCTTTTTCGTGGGGAACCCTTGAAGCAACGCGTTTTGGGATGGGAGTCCATGGCACCGCCGTGGAAAGCTGCGCGTTGGGGGGAGTGGAAAGGAGTTTTTGGGCCTGGCCCGGAGGACGTAAAACTCTATCGTGTCACGACGGATCCGGGGGAGGAAACGGACCGAGCCTTGACCGAACCGGCAACCGTCCGGCGGCTTCGGAGTCTGTTCACGGCACCAGATCGTTGAGATGATGCAACCTGGTCTCGCGGGGCTGGAACATCAAGTGAGGTACGGGCGGTACTCAGGCACGGCCTTGTGGAGGCGGAGTTTCATCTGATTCGGTTCGGCGGTGTGCATGTCGAGGGTGATTTCCTCAAGCATGCTGCGCACGTCCGCTACGGGCATCGGCTCACAGACAAAGCGCATGATTTTGGGATGTGTGGTGGGCGTGACGTTCTCGCCTTTGTAACTGAGCTCTTCGAACAACTTTTCGCCGGGCCTGAGGCCAACAAATTCAATCTCGATATCGTCATCGGGCCTGAGGCCGCTGAGCTCGATAAGCTGGCGGGCGAGGTCGACGATTTTCACGGGTTTTCCCATATCGAGAACGAAGATCTCGCCGCCGCTGCCTTGGGTGGCACTTTGGAGCACGAGCCCTACGGCTTCGGGGATGGTCATGAAATAGCGGGTGACATCGGGGTGTGTGACTTTGACGGGGCCGCCGTTGGCGATTTGTTTGTGGAAGGTCGGGATGACGCTGCCGGATGAGCCGAGGACATTTCCGAAGCGCACGGCCATGAACTTGGTGGGATGAGATTTGGCTGTTTGGTCCTCGGCCTGGAAGGCTTGCAGGAAAATCTCGGCGAGCCGTTTGCTGGCTCCCATGACGTTGGTGGGATTGATGGCTTTATCGGTGGAGATGAGGATGAACCTATCGACCTTATATTCTCGTGCGAGCTCGGCGAGTCGGGCGGTGCCGAGGGAGTTATTTTTGATCGCTTCGACCGGCTGACTTTCCATCATGGGCACATGCTTGTGCGCTGCGGCGTGGAAGACCACCTGAGGAGAGAAACGTGAAAAGATATGGCGCATGCGAGGTTCGTCGCAGATGTCGGCCACCTTGGGTGCGATACTGCCGCCATAACCGGCGTCGCGCAACTCCTGCTCGATTTGGAACAGGAGGAACTCGGACTGTTCGACCAGGATCAGGCGCCTGGGATTGTAGGACATGATCTGTCGGCAGAGTTCGCTTCCGATACTGCCACCTGCACCGGTGACCATCACCACCTGATCTTTGAGCAATTGCCGGATGTGATCGGTTTCGAGGCGCACGGGATCGCGGCCGAGAAGGTCTTGGATTTCGACCGATCGCAACTGACTGACTTTGACTTTGCCGGTGGCGAGTTGGTCCATTGAAGGCACGGTCGCGAAGGGAAGGCGGGTCTTTTGGAGCACTTTGACGACCTCGCCAATTCGTTTGGCGGGCGCGCTGGGCATGGCGAGGATGACCTCATCGAGCTGTAGGTTGAGCTTCGTATTGAGCAGTTGTTCGGGATTTCCGAGCACGGGAATATTGTGGACACTGGAGCCCCATTTGGATGCGTCATCGTCGAAAAAGGCGACGGGATTGAGGCCGAGGCCGCGTTTGGTGGAGAGCTCTCGTGCGAGGTTGGCACCGACGTCACCGGCACCGATGATGGCAACGCGGTGGTTGCGCATCGAGCTACGGCCATCGGGCGCGATGAAACGTTCACGGACCACACGAAGTGCGACACGAAGACCGGTGAGGGCTGCGACGGAGAGAACGAAGTCGATGAGCAGGATACCTCTTGGGATATGGTATTCGGCGATATGGAATAGTCGTAGGATGATCAAGGTTCCGGAGGCGGCGGTGCAGGCGTAGAAGACACGAAGCAGATCCGGGACGCTGAAGAAGCCCAGGATGCCGGCGAACTGGCCGAAGAGCAGAAGCCAGAGGAACTTGATCCCTATGTCCAGTGCGAGACTTTCCTCGATGTCACCAGCGTGCTCTGGTGGGACGATGAAGTCGAACCGAAGCTGGAACGCGAGCCATCGGCACGCGATCAACACAGCGGCGTAGGTCGCAACAAGGATGAGGGCTTGGGCACCGGCGGAACGATGGATGTTCTTGAGTTTCAAACTTCGTGGGAGTCTATCAGACATGAGTGAGCTTGAGAAGCTTGCGATGCGTGTGTTAGCCTCGGAAGCTATGGAACCTGAGATCTCCGGTCGCCGCTTTGTGAATCTTTCGTTGATTGGTTTCATGGGCGTGGGGAAGTCGTCGGTGGGCCGAGTGATTGCTTCGAACCTGCACATGCAGGTGGTAGACACGGACGATCTGATTGAGGGTCGGGCGGGGATGTCGATTACGACGATTTTTGCGAGCGAGGGAGAGAAGGGATTTCGAGAGCGGGAATGCGAGGTGGTACGGACCTTGGAAGACATGGAGCGGTGCGTGATCTCGACGGGGGGTGGGCTGGCTGCGAACCCGGAGAATGTGAAGAGTTTGAAACGGCACTCCCTGGTGGTTTGTTTGTGGGCCAGTCCCGAGTCGATTTGGGAACGGGTCCGGCATCAAGGGCATCGTCCGTTGCTTCAGACCAAGGATCCGCAGGAGCGGATTCGAGAGTTGCTCACGTTGCGGGAGCCGTTTTATCGACAAGCTGATGTGATGGTGAACACGGAACGACGCAATTTGCATGAGGTCGCGCAACATGTTCTGCACCATGCGCGATTGGCGGGGGTTGGCACACTCGGGTTCGGCGGGGTCGGCGGGGAGCATTGAGTTGAAGTTGAGGGGGCAAAGAAGGGGTGTTTCGAGTTGAAGTCCTGGTGGTAGGGACACCCCGCCGGGGTGTCCCCGTCCGGCGATAGCCGGACGGATCGGGGTTTTGTGTCGTTCGGCGTGGAGGCTTTGGGGAGGGCCGGGAGACTTGGGGCTCCCGAGCGTCCCGCATTCGCGGGACGCGGACGTCCCGGCGGGACGTCCCTACCTGACGATGGCCGCTGCGGTCTCCTTCTTTTAGCATTTAGCATTGAGCGCCATTGTCAGGGTTTGGGTGGGAGCGGCGTGCGCGTTGTTTCATGGGTGGGAGTAAGATTGGGATCAGAGATGAAAATTTGAAATTTGAGATCCTTGACGGAAGGCGTCATGGTGAGGGGGTGCATATACCGGATGGGTATCTTGATCTGCGGACGGCTGCGGGGACGTTTTGTCTGGCTGGGGTCGGACTGACCTGGGCGGCGCGGCGTGCGCGTGCGCAATTTCGGGAGGCGACACTGCCGTTGATGGGCTTGATGTCGGCCTTTGTCTTCGCGAGCCAGCTGGTGAATTTTCCGATCTTGGGTGGGACCTCGGGCCACATGCTGGGGGCGGCGTTGGCGACGCTGTTTCTGGGGCCGTGGGGGGCGATGTTAGTGATGTCGACGGTCCTGTTTGTGCAGTGTTTATTCTTTCAGGACGGTGGGGTGACTGCGTTGGGGGCGAACATCTTGAACCTTGCCGTGCTGGCTCCGTGGACTGCGTTTGGTGTGTTCCGACTGCTGGGCGGGATTTCGCGAGATCGTCGATGGCAAAAGTTGACGATGGGAGCAGCGGGGTTTTGTTCGATCTTGGTGGCATCGACCGCCTGCTGTTTGGAGCTGGCGGTGTCGGACACGGCGAGGCTTGGGACGGTCTTACCCGCGATGAGTCTTCTTCACGCGCTGATCGGATTGGTGGAGGGCATTTTGACGGCGAGTTTGGCGGCGTTTGTGATTCGGTTGCGACCGGATTTGCTGGCGGTGCGTGAGGCTGGGCATGGGGTAGAGCTGATGACATGGGGTGGATCTGTGGGTACTTGGTTAGCGGGTTTGGCGGGGCTTGCGTTACTGCTGGCACCGTTGGCCTCCAAGGACCCTGACGCCTTGGAATCTGTTGGGCACCGGATGAGTCTGACGGAGGCAGCGGTGGTGTCGCACTCTCCATTTTCTGGGTATGCGATCCCTGGGGTGAACGGGGCGATGGGGAGCGCGATGACTGGGGCGTTTGGGACGTGCGTGGCATTTGGAGTGGCGTGGCTCCTGTTGCGTCGGCTTGGGCGGAGGTGATTTCGGGATTGCATTGCGTGTGATTTCGAAGCTTAGCCCTGAGCCTCCGGAGCGAGTGGCGCGAGGAATTGTCGCAGCCTTTGCGTCGATCCTGTGTTTTGCCGTGATGCCCACGCGGCCGGTTTTGATGTGGGTGCTGGTTTTGGTGTCGTTGTCGGGTTTGAGTTGTCGGGTCGGATTGGATTTAAAGCGGTTGGGGCGGCGATTGCTGTGGTTTGGGCTCTTGGTGGGCGTTACGGGCATTGGGCTGAGTGGCCATGTGGACTGGGAGCGGCGGATGATGGAGCTTTGGCTGCGTGGAACGGCGAGCTTTTGGACGAGCCTGCTGCTGACCGGTTCGTATACGCGCGAGGAACTTCTGCGAGGGTTGAGGCGATTGCCCCTGCCTCCGTTGGCGGTGGATTTGGTGGCCTTTTGGCAGCGCTACAGTGTGGTGCTCGCAGAGGAATGGCAGCGGTTAGCGTTGGCGCATCGGGCTCGCACGGTTCATTGGACGCGTGTAGGTGAGTTCCGACTGATGCTGTTCTCCTTGGGGATTCTGTTTATTCGAGCGTATGAACGTGCAGAGCGCGTGCATCGGTCGATGCTCGCGCGCGGCTATAAGGGGCGGTGACACGCTGCCGGGAAGCCTGCGGTTTGATGGGCTGGGATGCAGGGATACAAGCCGAGAGATTTGATGATTGAAGTGGACGACATTGGTTTTTCGTATCCGGATGGACGTGTGGCCTTGAGTGGGGTCACCTTTCGGGTGGGCGAGGGTGAAACCGTGGGGTTGATCGGACCCAACGGGGCTGGGAAATCGACGCTTCTGTTGCACCTCAACGGGTTGCTCGGCTTGCCGCGATCACGGGGGCGAATTCGGATCGGAGGGGTGGATGTGGCGGAGGAACATCTGTCGGAGGTTCGACGCCAAGCGGGGCTGTTGTTTCAGGATCCTGACGATCAGATTTTTTGTCCATCGGTGAGAGAGGATGTGGCCTTTGGGCCTGAGCAATTGGGGTTGGACGTGACGGAGGTGCGTAAGCGGGTGGCTGGGGCTTTGGAGTCGGTGGGGCTTTGCGGCTATGAGGATCGTGTGCCGCATCATTTGAGTTTGGGGGAGAAGCGGCGAGTGAGCTTAGCCGGCGTGCTGGCGTGCGAGGCGCGTCTCTTGTTGTTGGATGAGCCGACCGCGAACTTCGATCCGCGAGGCCGTCGAGAGTTCATTTCACTTTGTCGACGATTGCCGATGACGAAGGTCATCGCGACCCACGACTTGGAGATGGTGCTCGCGTTGTGCGGGAGAGTGTTGTTGATGGACGCGGGCCGATTGATTTGCGAAGGAGCGGCTCGGGAGGTGCTCGGGAATGAGACCTTGATGCTGAGACACGGGCTGGAGAAGCCGCACAGCCTCTTTCATCATCATCCGCACCTCGATGAACGCCCAGGCGTCTGAAGCCGGCATGCGAAGGGAGTTGGCAACGAAGCCTCGCGTGCCCTAGCCCCGACTGTCTTTCGTGCTTTAGTTAGTGAACTCAACGACCGCGACGTATGCGTTTCAATCAAATCGTTCCCGTGCTGCAACTGGCGATTGGTCCCGTGATTCTCATCTCGGGGATCGGGCTTCTGCTGCTATCGATGACCAACCGATTTGGACGGGTGATTGATCGGTCGCGGATTCTAGCTGACGCCATTACGCGAGTTTCTGCGGACCGGGCGGTGGTTCTGCGCACTCAGATGGAGATTCTGTGGAAGCGAGCGCGGCTGATTCGGTCGGCGATCAGCTTGGCGACTGGGAGCGTGCTCTTGGCTTCGGGGTTGATCATCTTGTTGTTTCTGAGTGCGCTGCTCGGATGGGAAGTGGTGCCCATTATCGTCACATTTTTTACGGCGTGCATGACGACGTTGATCGGATCGATGGCGTTCTTCTTACGCGACATCAATCTCTCCCTGGAGGCGTTGCAGCTAGAGATTCGGGATGGATTGGGGTCGGCGGACTGAGGTGAGGGCGCTCTCAGACGGGAACGGGAACGGAGTCGATGATGTGGTCGATGACTGCGCGGGCGTTGACGCTCACGGATCGGGTGCCTTTGCGTGTGATGAGTCGGTGGGGGAGGATCAGTCGTGCGGAGCGCTTGATGTCGTCAGGGAGCACATAGTCGCGATCACTCAGCAGCGCGAGCGCTTGGCTGAAGGTTTGGAGGTCGAGACTGCCACGAGGGCTTGCTCCGTATTCGAGCGATTCGGTGGAACGGGTGGCTTGGACGATATCCACGAGATAGCCGAGCAGGGATTCTTCGACACGGACGGCTTGAACCGCATTCTGAATCGTAATCAGTGTGTGGCAGTCCATGACGGGCTCGATCCGGGCGAGTGGGCTTTCGCTTTGTTGCATGCGCAGCATGCGCATCTCGGCCGAACGATCGAGGTAGCCGATGCTCAGTCGGATCATGAAGCGATCCATTTGGGCGAATGGTAACGGATAGGTGCCTTCGAGCTCGACGGGATTCTGGGTGGCAAGAACAAAGAATGGAGCGACCAGCGGATGGACCGTGCCGTCGACGGTGACATTGTGCTCCTCCATGGCCTCGAGCAGGCTGGACTGGGTGCGTGGCGTGGCGCGGTTGATTTCATCGCCGAGCAGGATATTGGTGAAGATGGGCCCTCTGCGGAACGTAAAGTCGTGTCGATCCTGAGAATACACCGTGACGCCGGTGATGTCGGAGGGAAGGAGGTCGGCCGTGAATTGGACGCGTTTGAAGTCGGCAGAGACGGATCGTGCGATGGCCTTAGCGAGCAGGGTTTTGCCGAGGCCTGGGACGTCCTCGAGCAGCACGTGACCTCCGGAGATGAGGGCGAGCACGGCATGAGTGACGACCTGTTCCTTGCCGATGAAGACTTCGGCGATATTGGCGATGAGACGCCTGGCTTGATCGGCTGGGAGCATAGAGGATGAGTCGTCAAGCCACGCGGCGTGCAAGTTCGGCCTGGCTTTGGGCGAAAACTTCCTGATGGAGCGAGCGGCCGTGGGAGTCCATGGTGACGACGACTGGGAAATCGCGCACTTCGAGTTCCCAGATGGCTTCGGGGGATCCGAATTTTTCGAGCAAGTAGACATTACGAACCTGGACGACGCATTCAGCAAGAACTTGAGCGGCACCTCCGATGGCGTGGAGGTAGACGCAACCGTGTTCTTGGCAGGCGCGGAGGGTGCGGTCGCCCATTCCGCCCTTTCCGATGACGCCGCGGAGTTTGAAATCGCGGATGATCTGGCCTTGGTACGGTTCCTCGCGGATGGAAGTGGTGGGACCTGCTGCGGTGACTTTCCAGGCACCGGAAGCATCCTTGAGAACGACGGGTCCGCAGTGGTAGATGATTCCGTTGGTGAGGTCGACTCCGGCCGGGAGTTCCCCGCCTTCGTGGAGGTATTTATGAACGGCGTCTCGACCCGTAAAGACGATGCCGGAGATGGCCACCGCATCGCCTACTTTGAGGGCTCGGATTTTATCTTCGGTGAAGGGCGCAGTGAGCGGGATCATAATTGGAGAGAGGTTGAGGGGGGTACGGCAGGCACGGTGGGTGTGGACGAGGGCTAGTAAAGCCAGTTGAGCAGAGAGCCATCGTGGGTGAGCTGGGCGCCTTGTCGACGGAAGGCCCAGCACATGTAGCTGACGCTGACGAAGAACGATGCGGGCACGCGGTTGAGGGCACCGATTTTGACGCCGAGGAGGGTGGTTTTACCACCGAAACCCATGGGGCCGATACCGAGTTCATTGGCCGTTTGGAGGATATCCTGTTCGAGGGTGTCGAGTTCGTGAATGGGATTACGATCCTCGAGCAGGCGGAGCAATTGGCGCTTGGAAAACTCGAATCCGGTAGCTCTATCGCCACCGATGCAGACGCCTAGAACCCCGGGGCCACAGCCCTTGCCTTGGGCTTGAAGAACCGCATCGAGGATGACCTTTCGGCAGCCCTCGAGATCCCGATTGGCTTTGAGTTTCTCGTTGGGGAGAGAGTATTGAGCCCCTACGTTTTCGCATCCTCCCCCTTTGAGCACGAGGCGGACCTCGATATGGTCGGAGCGATGCTGATGGAAGTGCATGGAAGGGGAGCCGGGGCCGACATTGGTGCCGTCGTTGGCACCGTTGATGGAATCGACGGAGTTTTGGCGGAGGTAACCCCGTTTGGTGGCTTCGGTGACGGCTAAGCGGGCGGTTTCTTCGAAGTGAATTTGATCGAACCCGACTGGGGCATCGACGTAGAACAGAATGCTACCTGTGTCTTGGCAGATGGGTTGGGATTTTTGTTTAGCGAGTTGGATATTCTGTTCGATGATTTTCATCGCGGACTCGGCGATGCTACCGGCCTTTTCGCGTTCGAGGGAGGCGAGGATGGAGCGTTGAACATCGTCGGGGATTTCGGCGGAGGTACGGCGGATGATTTCGACCAAAGAATCCAGGAGCACATTCATGTGTGGGCCACCGTAAGGCTTGGATTTTGTGGTGTCAATGAGCGGAGGCGTTGGGGGGGACGGACGTGAGAATCCGGGATGGATTGCACCCGAAGCTTGACGTTGGGAGGGTCAAAAACTACGGTTGGCCCTCCTATTGAGTTAACTGGAGCCAGTGTGGACTGGTTGACGCTGCTCCGCGAAGCCAGGTCTGAACCGGCCGCGGGGCTTTTTTCATCGCGATACGAAAGGGTTTTATTGTGAACGTTACGGTTGAACAGTTGGGTCCTTGCAAGAAGCTGATGCGTGTGGAGGTGGATCCGCAAACGGTGGACCGTGCCTTTGCCGAGGTGACGTCGTCATTTCAACGTCAGGCGTCGCTTCCCGGATTTCGTCCTGGCAAAGCTCCATTGCATTTGATTGGCAAGAGCTTTGCATCGCGGATTGAAGAGGAGGCCAAGAAGAAGCTCATTAACGACTCCTACCAGCAGGCGTTGAAGGAGCAAAACATTCGGCCGGTGATCTATCCCGACATTGAGGAGATTCAATTTGGTCGTGGGCAGCCGTTGCAGTTTGCGGTCACGGTGGAGATTTATCCGGATTTCGAGCTACCGGCCTATTGCGGCATTGAGGTCACTCGCGAGGTGGGCCAGGTGACTGAGGCGGACATGGAACGTGCGTTGCAGATTCTGAGGGAGCAACGCGCCCAGTATAACGATGTGGAGCGTGCGGTGCAGTCCGGGGATTACGCGGTGGTGAACTACAAAGGCACCAGCGAAGGAAAGCCGCTTGTGGACTTTTCGCCCAGCCTGAAGGGGTTGTCCGAGCGTGAGAACTTCTGGATGCATGCCGATCCTTCGAACAAATTCATCCCTGGGCTGACGGAGCAGTTGATTGGCGCGACGGCCGGGGAGACTCGGGTGTTGAAGGTGACTTTCCCGGCGGATTTTGCGGCGTCGGTTTTGGCGGGTAAGGAAGCCGAGTACACAATCGAGGTGTTGAAGGTTAAGGAGCGGGTTTTGCCTGAATTGAACGATGAGTTCTCGAAGCAACTCGGCGCTCAAAATCTCGACCACTTGTGCGAAGGTGTGCGTAATGACCTTCAGCAGGAGCTGAGCTTCAAGCAGAAGCGCGGGGTTCGGGATCAGATCGTTAAGTTTCTCACCTCACGCGTCCAGTTTGAACTGCCTGAGACGGTCGTGGTGAACGAGACGCGGAATGTGGTTTACGACATCGTGCAGGAAAATCAGCAGCGCGGTGTGACCAAGGAAGCTATCGACCAGAACAAGGATGCGATTTACAGCGCGGCGAGCGCGAGCGCGAAGGACCGTGTGAAGGTGGGCTTTATCTTGGGTAAGATTGCGGAGCTAGAGAAGATCAAGGCGAGCCAGGAAGAGATCATGCAGCGGATCTATGCGTTGTCGCAGCAGCATCAGATCAAGCCTGAGAAGCTGGTGAAGCAGTTGCAGGAGCGCAACGGGATCATGGAGATTGCGGAGCAGATCACGACCGGTAAGGTAATGGACTTCTTGGAATTGCACGCGAAGATCACGGATGTCGTCGCGGCTGCTCCGGCTCCCTCCTCCGAGGCGGCTCCGGAAGCCCCGGCAGCGAGCTAATCCCTCAGGGATCATAGTTTCAATAAAAGCGGAGAACCGACTCGGTTCTCCGCTTTTTGTTTGGGGAGGGATGACGGCGCGGTCCTCGGGACTCTGAAACAACTCCGTCCGGGGGCACGGTCAGCCGATCGCTGAACCGGTGAAGGAGAGAGCCTCGTCCAGCCAGGTATCGGATCGGAGCACGGTTTGGCGCTGTTTAAACGCGATGGACTGGGCCTTGCCTTGGGCCATTTGGAAGGCGGAACGTGCGAGCCAAGATTGTCCTGGGAGCCCCTTTTTAACGGCGGAGAGCAGACGTTGATGGGCTATGGGTGGAAGGAACCGACGGAGCAATTCGTCCTCTGCACTGACGAACGCCTGAGCGCTACCTGGGTCACCTTGGCGTGCGCTCCGGCCAAAGAGCTGGCGATCGACACGGGCCGATTCATGACGTTCGGTGGCGATCACATGGAGTCCGCCCCGTTCTGCGATCCCGTTGCCGAGTTTGATGTCGGTGCCGCGTCCGGCCATGTTGGTGGCGATGGTGATGTGGGCATCCTCGCCGGCTACGGAGATGATCGATGCCTCCTCGGCATGACGTAGGGCGTTGAGCAGTTGAAAGTGGATGGAACGTTTGGCGAGCAGATCGGCGAGACGTTCGCTGGAGGCCACGCTACGGGTGCCGATCAGAATGGGACGTCCTTCGCGGTGAATGCGCACGATTTCGTCTACGATCGACTCCCACTTGGACTGTTCATCTGGAAAGATCCGATCAGGCAACTGCTTACGGATGCAGGGTTTGTGGGTTGGGATTTTCATCACTGGCAAACCATAGATCTGCCAGAACTCAGGGGCGGCTTCGTCGGCGGTTCCGGTCATACCGGAGACCTTGTGAAACATGCGGAAGAACCGTTGGAAGCTCATGCGCGCTATCGTTTCGGACGGGTGCGAAACCGGTACATGCTCCTTGGCTTCGATGGCTTGGTGCATGCCTTGACGCCATGTCCGCTGAGGCATGGGGCGCCCTGTGAATTCATCGACGATGACGACCTTCTGATCGACGACGATGTATTGTCGGCCAAGGACAAAAAACTCGCGAGCGGCGAGGGCTTGTTTGATGAGTTCCTCTCGACGGCCTTCGCCCCTCCAGATACCGGTGAGATCCCCGCAGCGGTTTTGGACTTTGCGTCGGCCTTCGGGGGTGATTTCGATCTCGCGATAGCGGGCGTTGATTTCGTAATCGATGCCGGGCTCGAGCGGTTGGCAAATGCGATGAGCGACTTCGACCACTTCGCGGAGGGCTTCGTTTTCTTTTTGCGCGGAGATGATGAGCGGGGTGACGGCTTCGTCGATCAGAACGCTATCGGCTTCGTCGACGATGGCCGTGTGAAGGCCACGCATGACGAGGCCTTCTTGAGAGGCGAACTGAGGTCGCATCATGTGGCGGATGAGACGGCGTGAGGGATCGCGGGCGTCGCCAACGATGAGGCTGTCGCGGAGGAAATCGGCGAGCAACTCTTTGCTGGTCGTGTAGGTGACATCGGCGGCGTAACCCTTTCGACGTTCGTCGGGTTTCATCGGGCTGGTGACATAGCCGACGCGCACGCCGCAGTATTCGTAGAGGGGTTGGAGCCAAGTGGCATCGCGATGAACGAGGTAGTCGTTGACGGTGACGATGTGGCAGGGGTGATGACTCCACCCGGCGAGGATTCCGGCGAGGCCGGCGGTGAGTGTTTTGCCTTCGCCGGTGGCCATTTCGGCTAGGAAACCACGATGCAGAGCGAGGGTGGCGAGGAGTTGGACTGGGAACGGCCGCATTCCCAATTGACGATCGGAGGCCTCGCGTATCGCGGCCAGGCTAGGGAGCAGCGCTGAATCGGCCCCTTTTCCGCCGCGTCGGAAGTCGTCCTTGAACGAGGCGAGACGCTCACGCAGAGCACGGTCGCCGAGGTTGCGGTTGTCTTGTTCGAGAGCCTCGACTTGGTGGACCTCGTTCTGCCAACCGTCGAGTACGGAGGAACGTCGTTTGTAAGATCCGATCCAACCATGAACCACCTGATCCAAGCCTTTGTGTAAAGGGGCTGGGGTTCGGAACTGGGTTCGACGATAGAGCTGGGTGGGCGTGATCACCACGGTTTGGGTTTTGCGCTCGCGATCTGTGCGGTTTCTGAGCCTAGAGTTGGTAACGTGTTTGGAGCAGTTGACGGAGTTTGCGGATCCAGCGTGGGAGCAGGGGTTCATCTGCGAGCTGGAATCGAATCTTGCCGGCGCGGCCGTGGAGGACGGCGATATCGGGGGCTTGAGAGAGATCCGCTCGCACGCTGAAAAAGGGTTCGATCGTTTTGCGGCCTTGGGGGTCATCGGGGGCAACCTGGATTTCGCCACCGCCCATCCAGCCGAGGGCGGCTGAGGGGAGAATGTGCTGTTCGCCAGGTATGACTTGGACCTGATTGGCGAGCAGCTTAGAGCGTGCTTGGCCGAGCAGTCGGATTTCGGCGGTGCCGATTTTTGAGTTAAAGAGACGATCGGCATCCTCTTGGAGGACGGTGGCATTGAACTGGAACGTAGAGGGGTCGATGAGCAGGCCGAGTGAGGTGCCGCGGGTGAGCCAGCGGCCGACGAAATCCTTGGCCTGAGGGGCGACCCAGATCCCGTCTTGTCGGGCTTTGAGCGTGAGCGCCCGTTGATCAGCTTCGAGCCGTGTGAGTCGCTTGGCGACCGCATCCATGCGGCTGTTGAGGGGTTTGATATTGGCCGAGGCCTCCTGCATGGCCTGTCGGAGGCGGGCCTTGGTTTCTTCGATACTCGCTCGGGCTCCGGCGATTTCGATATCGAGCTCAGGGTTGCCCAGGCGGACGAGATTCTGGCCGGCTTTGACCGGTTGGCCGGGCGTGGCTAGCACGGCGTCTACGATCCCGGGCGTATCATTGAGGACCTGAGTCCACTGTTTGGCCTCGACGATTCCCTGGGCGCGGAAGTGACTTGGGAATGGAACAAACTGGAGGAAGACGAACACGGTGGCGGCGAAGGCACACGTGATGGCGATCGCGCGCGGTCTTTGGCGATCCAGTTTGGGGTCGCTGCCGAGATATTTGATGAGGCCGATCAACGGGACGGCGACCCAGGAGATGGCGCACACGCAGGCCATGAGAATGCCGATGAGAAGCAGTCGATCGGCGACGAAGAGTAGGATACCGGCGAAGACGATCACGCGGTAGATGCCGCTGGTGATGCCGTAGACGGTGAGCCACGCTTTTTCGCGTTTGCTGTCGGTTGGAGGTTCGACCTTTCGGATGCCGAAGACGTAACGCTCCACCCAATAACGAAGCTGTTTGTTGGCCTGCTGGTAGAGATTTGGAATTTCGAGAACATCGGAGAGGATGTAGTAGCCGTCGTAGCGCAGGAGTGGATTGACATTGAAAACCAAGGTTGAGACGGAGGCTACGAACATGATGTTGTAGGCCAGGTTGTGGATATTGCCTGGCCCGCTGTAAGCCCAGACGAGGGCGGCGATAGCGGCGACGAAAAGCTCGACGATCATTCCGGCGGCTCCGACCAACACACGGTGCCAGCGATTACGGAAGCCCCAGCTTGAGGTGGCATCCATGTAAGGGATCGGGGTGAAAATCATGAGCATGATGCCCATGACGTGGACCTCGCCACCGAACTTTCGACAAAAGAAGGCGTGACCGAACTCGTGTACGGTTTTGACGAAGACCAACCCTGCGTACAAGAGAAACAGATTATTCGGGGCCAAGACCCCTTGGCTTTGGTCTTTGAGAGCGGGAAAATGATCGAGGACCACCTTGAGACCGATGCCGACCATGACCATCCAGAGCAGGGCACCGAAAGGGCTGATCAGTTTGCCCACGACTGGCATGGCGCGGACGAGCCACTGGTCAGGATCGAGCAACGGGAACCTCATGAACATGATGTTGAGGAACTTTGATTTGAGATCCCGTTGGCGTGTTTTCTTGTGACGTTCGAAGAGCTTGGCGCTATCGGTGGCGAGGTTGTAGTGAAGCAGATTGGCGAAATAGAGCTGAGACAGCAACTGGATCACCTGCTCTTGGCCTGGGGCGGTATCGGGGAAGCGCGCGAGGCATTCGCGCCAGACTTCCTCGACGGTTTTGTCTGCACGCAGGCGAGCGACGAATTCGTAGGCTTCGGGGTGGATCCGATAGAATTGGTTGCTGAGCGGGTTTTCGATGACGATCCAGCGTTGACCTCGGAAGGATTGCCTGCGCACGTTGACACCTGGCCGAAGGAAGATGCGCTGTTGTGCAATGCGGTACCAGGACTCGCTGAACGTAGGAGAGGCTTCGGCCATGGGATCGGGGGTGAGACGTTTTTATCGAGCCGATGCTACCACCAGAGCCAGAGGCGCAAGAAATCGATGGAGCGGTGGGTGAGAATCCAGAAGAGGCTACGTTTGCCGACCTCGATTTTGCACAGGCCGCTCATGCCTGGGCGCCACCAACTTTCGGCCTTTCCGGCGAAGGTGCAGCGCACGAGAAAAACGTTCTCATTCGATTTCGCGAACGCGGCGGGTTCGATGCGCCTGATCTCGACGGGGAACTTGAGCTTGGGCTGGCTGACGAATGCGATTTCTCCGGATGATTTGTCGTGGATCTCATGAATATCGCGTTCGTTGACCTCGGCCTCGACGTAGAGGTTATCCGCACGGGCGACCTTGAAGAGAGATTCACCCTGTTTGACCGGTGCCCCGATCCGTTCCCGCAGGTCTCCTTCGGTGATGACCCCGTTGAAAGGAGTTTTGATGGAGGCTTGAGCGAGTCGATAACGAGCCAGACTCAGACGGGCGGCGGCTTGTTCAGCGAGAGCCTCGGCGATGCGCATTTCGGCGAGCGATTTGGAGGCTCGGGCCTTTTCGGCCTCGCGGAGGTAGCGATTTTGGTCGGCGAGTGCGGCCGACTCCTCGAGTTCGAGATCGTTTGTATCGAGACGCAGGAGCGGTGTTCCCTTTTGGATTACATCCCCGGGGCGGACACCCACCTCGCGGATGTAGCCGTCATAGGGTGCGGTGATATAGGCGACTTCATCGCTGCGGAGGATAAACTTAGCTTCGACACGGAACGGAAAAGGGAGCAGGAAGAGCAACGCGATTCCGATGCAACCCAGAACGGCGAGAACCTTGAGCCATGTGTGCTCGGGGCCAAGCACTTTGGCGAGATGCTGGCGGGAATTGTGTGCGATTCGGGCTCCGAGCCAGCGGTCTTTGTGGTGGAGATCGGCGAAGCGACGACTGACCCGATCGCATGCGAGCCTGAACTGTTGGAGTTCGGTGGGAGTGAAGGCGGAGGCTTGTCGTTCGAAGGTGAGCACACCAACGACTTTATCATCCACGCGGAGCGGCACGGAGCAGAGGAATCCGACCGAATGATTCTTTGAATAAAGCCCGTGATCGCGGGTGACCACATTCAGACCTTCGGGTCGAGGGAAGAGGATTTCTTCGTCTTGGTCGAGGCATTCCTCCATGACGACTTCGATAGCCTTGGTGGCTTCCATGTTTCGATCGAACCGTTCGGTGCGGCTGATCGTTTGGAGTTTGACGTATTGGTTATCCAACCACCCGAGGCTGACGCGATCGCATTGATGTCTGGAGGCGAGGGCGTTGCAGAAAGCGAGGGAGGCGGCGAGGAAATGCTTTTCGGCGTCGACTTGCGCGAGAAGATCCAGGGATTCGGCGAACTTTTCGACGTCAGCCTTGGCTTGATGGATCGCGAAGTTTTGGAGGTAGGAGAGGGGGATATCGGAGACGAGCTGGAGCTTGGAGAGGGCTTCACGAGCGGCGGGCTCACCGGCTTCGACGAGCAGAAAAATCGCGACGCACAGTTCCTCCGGTTTGCTGAGTTGAAGTTTGAGGGCGACTGCGATGGACGCTCGGCCGGGAGTGGCGGAGGATTCGATGATCTGCAGAGTGAAACCTTCTTGGGAGGCTTTCTCGGCGATGGCCACGAGGTGTTGGGCGAATGCTCCCACGGACCGATCGGCGTGGGACTGACCGGCGTGTTCCCCTGCCTTTTTCCAGGTACCAGCAGCTTGAGGTTTGGACTCCTTTAGCGCGAGCACGGCGCGTGAGGCTCCGATCAGTTCGACGGCACCACGGAGGAATTTCTGCCAAAACTCAGGAGCGGAGCCGGAGAATCGGCGCAGCTGACTGAGCTCTGTTGCGGCTCGGGAGGAGGCGTTGTCTGGGGATGCTTCGGTGTGCACGTCAGTTTTCCTCCAGCAACATTTTGCCGGCGACGCCGGGTTTGATTCGTTCCTCGGGATTCTCGAAGGTGACTTTGATCTTCAGCAAGCCGGAAGCGGGATCGACGACCGGGGAGACGAAGGAGATGGTTCCTTTGAAGGGGATGGACTCCAAGCCGGCCTCGACTTGGAGTTGGACGGGTCGGCCGACTTTGAGTTTGTGGCCTATTTTGGCGTCGATATTGGAGACGAAGAAGCAGCGTTTGGGATCGACGATCCGAACGAGCGGCTGGTGAGCTTGGCACGCTTCGCCTTCCTTGACGGGCAGCTCCACGATCATGCCTTCGAACGGGGTGGTGACGCGCCGTTTTTGAAGCTGCTCTTTGGCAAGTTCGAATTCGACGGAGGCGATATTAAACTCGGCGATTCGTTTATCCATTTCCTCGCGGCTGATGGAGAGCGCCTTCTTCTCAAACAGTGTGCGGGTGCTATCGAGGTCGCTTTTCTTGAGATCCATGGCGAGCTTGCGACGTTCGACTTCGAGTTCTTCGAGACGTTTGTCGAGTTCGATCGGAACATCGCCGGCTCTGAGGCGATCCCCTTCTTTGAAGGGACGTTTTCCGACAATTCCAGCGAGCGAAGCGCTGAGGGTGACGTCGTTGACGGGCTCGGTGATCCCGTTGACCCAGAGGCCGTTTTGAGCCTGCAGGGGAAGGGATGAGGTTGCCGTGATCCCGATGACCAAAGCCACCACCGCCAAGCCTCGGGAGAGGCGGGAGTGAGGGGAGGGCAGATTCATTGCGCGGTAAGATGAGGTTGCGGGCAGGGGTGGGCCTTAGGTTTAGTTTATGAGGTGCGGACCCACAACGTTGGGAAGCAGTGCAGCAGCGAAAGGGGGACGAACCCGGTTACTTGGAGGGTTCTTGTTGTCGGAGCTCCTGAATTTTCTGGCGGAGCAGACGTTCGGAGTCTTGTTGCGCTGCAGGGTCTTCCTTGGGTTTTGGGGAGGATTGGTTGTTGGACTGGGTTTTGAGCTGGTCCATGTAGGAACCTTGGAATTTATTCTCCGCGATCATTAGCATGGTTTTTCGCTGGAGTTCAGACTTTGAGATCTCGATGCCACGATTACGGAGCGCGGCCCCTTTGATCAACTCAAGCTCGAGGTTGGCCTTCTGGAAGCGGACGAGTGCATCGATGGTTGAAATTCGAGCCTCGAACAGCTTCTCCTCGGTTTCGAGAACGGTTCGGCTATCGGCTTTGCCGACTTCGAGTTTGGCCAGTTCGGACTCGAGTAATTGCTGATGGAAGCGTGTGACGGACTCGTAGCTTTTGACGCTCTCGCGTTGGTTTCGGACTTTGAGCAGAGCGGTATCGAGGCTATTGACGATCTGGACTTCGAGCTCTTTGAGAGCGAGCAGGGCCTTTTTCTTGGACAACTTGGCGGCCTCGTATTCGTTGCGTTCTTTGAGACCACCCGAGAGGGGGATGCGCATTTCGAGGCCGACGGAGCCACTGGGGTGCTCGGCGCGGTTGGCATCATCGAAGGACGCTCCTGGGGAGCTACCGAGGCCATTTAGGCCGTAGCTGGCTTTGAGATCCAGTTCTGGCAACCGTTGATTCTTGGCGTAAGCGAGGCGGATGTTTTCGGCAAGGACGGCGTGTCGGCGTCCTTGATAATCGGGGTTCATATCGAACGCGGTTTGATAACCGCTCATGAAGTCCTCATCCTTCTCGGTTAAGGTGGGGCTTTCGCTGGCTCGGATGGCGGTCGAGCGATCGGTGGCGGAGCCGGAAAGCAGCGAATTGAGAGTGCTTGCGGCCTCGGCGAGCTTTTGGCGGGCGTCGCTTTGGCGTGTCTTGCGCAATGAGAGACCGGCTTCGGCTTGGAGCACTTCGAGTTCGGAGGATTTGCCGACTTCGAGGCGGGATTTGTTATCTTTGAAGAGCTTTTCGGCGACGATGACGGATTCGCGGCTGATGCGCTCCTGCTCTTGAGTGAGGTAGAGATCCCAATAGGCGGCTTCGGCTCGGGCGACGACGGTCATCAACTCGCGTCGGTAATCTTGGTAGGCGATATCGGAGTTGATCCCCGCGAGGCGGATGCGGGCCATGGTGGCACCCCAGCCCGCGTTTTTGAGAAGGGGTTGGGCGAGATTGACGCCGATGGTGGTTGAGTATTCGTTGGTGCCGGAGTTGAGGTTGTTGCTGAGGTCCCTCATGTTGTAGCCGACCCGGAACTTACCACCGGTGGGGGCGAGGAACTCAAGACCGCCGTTGTAGATTTTGTTGCGTTCGTCGAAGACCTGTTTGAAGAACTGCTGGGCTTGCTGTTCTTGAGTATTTTTGCGTTTGCTATCGGAGGCTTCGAAGCTGGAGACGACGGCGGGTTCGAAGATCCCACGCTCGGCTTTGATCTGCTTTTCGCTGATCTCGGTGTCCAGCATTTTTGCTTGGATTCGCTCGTTGTATTCGAGCACCCGGTAGCGAACATCCTTGATGGTCATGCCGCTGGTTGGGGTGGGGTCGGACTGCCCAAAACCAAGGGTGGAGGTGATGGACGCGACGCAAACGGTCGCGAAGAAACGGTCAATTCGAGATATTCTCATAGTTGGAGTCCAGCTACTGCCAGAGAGAGAGCCGGGTGGCGGCTCCGGCGGTACAAAACAAAACCCCGTGAGGTGCTGAGGGAAGCGACTCCACGTTCAGTTACGGTAACGTTGGTAACTTTCATTCCGGTTGGCCCGCCCGTTTGTCAAAGTAATTCTCCAGGGACGGGTTTTTGGGATGGCCCGCTGAGAGGGCCTTTTCGTAGTGCCAGCGGGCAAGTTCGACGAAGGGCGGGTTTTGAGAGATGTAGATGACGGCGAGGTTGTGATGCGCCTCTGCGTAACTGGGGTTGATCTGGATGGATCGACGCATCGCGGCTTCAGCGGGTCCGCGCATCCCCTTCTGGCTGAGTACCACGCCAAGGTAGTTCTGCGTTTCAGCGTTCTTAGGGTCGATCTTGGAGGATCGGCTCAGGAGGTCGAGGGCTTCGTCGAGTTTGGATTGTCGGAACTTGAGAATGCCCAGGAGGCTGAGACTGTAGGCATCCTTCGGTTCTAGGGCTAAGGCCTTGGAGAGATTCGCTTCTGCGGGTTCGAGACGGCCTTGTTCCATTTGGACGAGGCCGAGGTTGGCGAGGGTGTAGACGTTTTCGAGATCGAGTCGGAGGACTTCTTCGTATTTTTTCTCGGCGTCCTCGAGTTTGCGAGACGAGAAAGCGCTTTGGGCTTCGGCCATGAGTTTGGAGGCTGATGCAGGGAGTTCTTTGACGGACTTTTTCTGAGTGCGTTTGGCCTCTTGAGCGGGTGCTGGGGACGGGGCGGGCTTCTTGAACAGGGCAAGTTCTTCTGGGGTGAAGGGGTCCTTCTTCATTTCGTAGACATCCACTTTGGCTTGGATGGCTGCGAGTTGAAGGCGAAGTCGATCGGTTTCCGATTTGGAAGCGGGTGGAGTTGAGGTTTTGGTGGCGAGCTGCCGTTTGAGTTCGTCGCGTTCGGCTTCGAGCTGGCGGGTGCGATCGCGTCTTTGGGCTCGGGATTCGTCGGGGCGGGACTGTTTTGCGGCTTTGAGTTCGAGGGTGAGAGCGGAGATTCGTTCTTCGAGGGCCGCCTTATCCTTCAAAGCGTTGGCGGTTTCGAGTTTTGCGGCGGCGAGCTGTTGTTGGGAGGGGCTGGGAGACGTTGTGGGAGGGGATTGTTTGAGACGTTCGAGCTCTGCGGCCAGCTGATCGGCGCGGGTTTGAAGCGTGCGCTTTTCTGAGATCAATACCTCGTTTTGTTTGAGCTGTTCGCGGAGTTTGGTTTCGATGGCTTCGACCTCCTTTTTGAGGGCGGTTTCGGCCTTTTTGGCCGCCGCGCGGGAGTTCTTTTGACGTTCCGATTCGAGTTCTTTGCGGAGGCGGTCGTTTTCGGTCTGGAGCTCTGGGTTTTGGGTCGGGGCAGGTCGAGGGGAGGATTTTTGGGCGGCGCGAAGTTTTTCCAGGGCCTCCTCGCGTTCTCGTGACAATTTGGAGAGGGTATCGGCTTGAGCGGCGAGCCTTCGGTTGGCTTCGGCCAGGGCCTTTTCACCTGCCTCGCGGCTTTGGTTGTCGGCCTGTTGGCGACTTTTTTCCTGCTCGAGGCCGGCGCGAAGCACCTCTAACTCCTTGCTAAGGTTGCGGATCTTTTCGTCGGCGCGGTTAATTTCGGCAGGATCGTTAACGGGAGGTTGGGCGGCGAGAGCTTCGCGGAGCTTGGCTTCAAGGATTTGTTTTTCTGCGCGGAGACGATCAACTTCCTCGGCGAGATCGCGCACGCGGTTTTCGAGCTGCAGCGTTTGGACGGTTGAAGCGGCCTGGTTTTTGGCGTTGGTGAGGGGGTCAACCGCAGTTTGAGGCCTGATTAAGCCCTTATCTTTATACTTCGGTTCGAGAGGTGCGAGTTTTTCGGCGACGTAGTTGAGGCGGAAGTTGATGACCTTAGATTGCCAATTAGGGTAGCCGGCTTGGATACGTTTGAGACCCGCGCGCACCTCGTGGTATTTCTGGTAGGCTTGCTCGGTTTCGCCGGAGTCGTTGAGTTGATCGGCTTGCTGCAAGAGATTGTAGATCCGGACGAACTGATCGTCAGCGGACTGGGCATGGAGTCCGGCGGCGGCGAGAAGCCAGCCCACGATGACCCAGATTCTGAAGTTGTTCATAGGCTGAGCTTATCGAGAGAGCCGTGGGTTTGGCAATCCGCATTGGAGCGCGCTGGTCGAGCGATGAGGCTGGGCTCTGGGGCGGTCGAAGTGGTCGGGGGAGGCTACGGGGTGGAGGGTGGGGTATGCGCGGGGTTGGGCAGGGAGGTTTTGGCGGTTGGAGTGAAGAAGGATCGGAGACTCCGTGCGGGATTGTAGCCGGTGATGAGCTGAAGCCCTGCGATTAATGTGAGTGTGTAAACCCATCGCGTGAAGCTCTTTTCGGAGAAGTGCCTGTTGATCCAAACCCCTAGTCGGACGCCGATGGGGATGAGCGCGAGATAGAGAAGGCCGGTGAAGAGGGTTTCCCGAGTGATGATACCTTTCCAGGCGAAGAACGGCATCTTGATCCAATTGATCCAGGTGAAAACCAGAATCGTGGTGCCCATGTAACGTTCTTTGGGCATTTGCTGGGGGAGGAGGAACATGGTGATGACGGGGCCCGCGCCGTGGGCGAAGGTGGAGGTGATCCCGGCTGCGAGACCAAACAGCAGCCCGGTGGTGCGGTTGGGCGTGGATGCGGCTTGCTGTTTGAGCAGGTGCGCCTTGATCAGCTGGAACAGGACGAAACACAGAGCGAGGGTGCCGATCACCAGGTTGAGCTGTCGGGCGTTGAACCGGCCCAGACATTGAACCCCGATGACGACGCCGAGGAGCACCCCGGGGAGTAGAAGCAGGAGGTTCCGGATCTCCCATTTACGCCAATAATGGGATAGGGAGAAGGCGTCGCCGGCGCAAAGAAGCGGTAGGAGGACACCTATTGCAAAGGTGGGAGGATGATTCGAGGCGCCGAAAGCCAGCACGCACAAGGGGGTGGTGAGCATTCCCAAACCGCCACCGAACCCGGCCTTTGATAGGCCGATGAAGAGCACGGCCACAGCGGCGAGAACGTGTTCGGTGAAAGGTGCCATGAAGGTCGGGTGTGAGCGTATCGAGACAATTCAGGCGGAGCAATGACCTTTCCTTGACGCCACTAGATGTCGTGTGTAATTAGAACCTAAATACAATCCAGAGTATTCGATTTCCAATAAACCCTTATGCGCTGCCCGAAGTGCGCTTGTCTTGAGGATCGCGTTATCGATTCGCGATCGTCGCGTGACGGGGCGGCGATTCGTCGTCGCCGAGAATGCCTTAAATGCGAACATCGATTTACGACTTATGAGGAAGTGGAGCGAGGCAGCTTGTTGGTGGTGAAGCGGGATGGGCGGAGGGAGGAATTCTCGAAAGAGAAGCTGTTGTCGGGGATGATTAAGTCCTGCCAGAAGCGGCCCATTAGTCCTCAGGCTATTGAGGAGCGAGCGCAGCGAATCATGGATCGGATCATGAGTGAGTATGATCGGGAGGTGCCGTGCGTGACCTTGGGGGAGTTGGTGATGCTGGAGTTGCGGGAGTTGGATCCGGTTGCCTATGTTAGATTTGCGAGTGTGTATCGACGATTTGAGGAAGCGGGGGATTTTGTGCAGGCGGTCAAAAAACTGGAGATCAAAAATGATACAGCAACGATCCGATTGCCTGGTTTTTGAGACGGACGACGGTCAATGTATTCCGTGCAGCGCGGAGGAGTTGACGATTGAGTTGGTGGGTAAGGGGTCAAAATCCGTGACACCGGAGCTCATCCACAACGCGGCTTCGGCATTGCTTCACTATTTTAAGAATGACCTCGGTCGGGAGAAAGTGAGCATTGGTGAGTTTACGGAGGCGTTGGTGACTTTGCTGCAGAAGTTTGGGTATCAGGTCACGGAAGGTGGGGCTGTGGTGGATCGGAAACCGACCCTGGTGGAGGTGCGATTGGAGACCCTGGTAGAGGGGGGAGATGGGGCAATGGAGATGGCGTTTTTCAACCGCCTGCGCACGGAAGTTCGAAAGAGTTTGGGTCAAGGGGAAGTGGTTTTGCGGATGGTGGGGCTTCGTGGGTGTGTGAAACAGTTGTCGGGATCGAGGCGATGGAACGGACGTTGTCGGGAGCTGAGCGATCAGATCGTGGAGTTCTTGAGGCAATGCGTCAGCACCGATGTTTCTTGCAAGCACTGCGAGCTGATCATCCAGTGATCCCGTGGGAGACGAGGGGTGGATTGGCGCCTTAATGGCGTACAGTTCAGCCGATTGCGACAGAGCAGAATGAGCAAAACATTATTTGAGAAGATCGCCGACCGGCAGATTCCGGCGCGGATTGTTTATGAGGACGATCGAGTGGTGGCCTTTCACGACATTCAGCCACAGTCACCGGTGCATGTGCTGATCGTCCCGCGGAGAGCGATCGCACGGATTGCTGAAGCTGGGGAGGAGGACCGGGAACTATTGGGGCATCTGCTCCTAAAGGCGGCGGAAGTCGCGAAAACTCTCGGTTTAGCGGAGAGCGGCTACCGGTTGGTGATCAACAACGGTCGGGACGGAGGCGAGTCGGTGCCCCATCTACACTGTCACATTTTGGGTGGCCGCGCGATGGGTTGGCCACCGGGATAAGCCAAGCCTGGGGCTTCGGCAATCTGGGGGGGACGAGCTACTGGGAGGTCTCGGCTTTGGGCTTCTTACGTGGGGGTGACCGTGGTGCAGGGGATGGTGCAGTGCGGCGTGTGAGAAATCGTTTGAGTGTTGAGGGGTTGGACTCTAGAAAGCGGGTCAGGTCAGCGATGGCTTGGACGGTGTCGGGGCTGAGATGATGTTCAATTCCTTCGATATCGTGCTTCTGGGTATCGGCGTCAATGGCGAGAATGGTGAGGAAGCGTGAGAGGGTTTCGTGGCGTTGCTGGATGTTGCTTGCGATGTCACGGCCTTTGTCGGTGAGCACAAGACCGCGGTATTTTTCGTAATTGAGATAGCCCAGTTCGCCGAGCTTTTGGACCATGCCAGTGACAGAAGCCTGTTTGACATTCAGGGACAATGCGATGTCGACGACTCGAGCATAACCCTTCTCTTGGATCAGCTCATGGATACGTTCGAGGTAGTCTTCGGCGCTTTGCGTTGGCACAATTGGGATGGTCTTGCGTAAGGAATTAAACAGGCCGCCTGCGACCAAATCAAGTGTCGCTAAGACGCCGGGTTTCGAAAAGATTTAAAAAAACGCTTGTGAAAAATTTCACGATGATGCAATTTTTCGCCCGTTTCGTAACAGTCGCTACTTCTGTGCTTTGACGATTCTGTAGAGCGCGGGGTGGGTTATTTACACTAATGCAGCCATTGAGAGTGCTATTTTTGGCGCTGATGTTGATCAGCGCTGCGGCGGGTCTATCCTTTGGGGAGGCTTTTGCGGCCGTGCCTGAGGAGGTGCACGCGGTTGTGGGTGCCCATGCTGGGGCGGCGGCTCATGGGGGGGATCATCAAGGACTGCCACCCGCAGCTCCGGTGCTTTGGGAGTTGGGATTTCTTAAGATCAACAACTCCATGGTGATCACGTGGATCGTGGCATTGGGCTTGATCCTCTTCGCGCAGGTGGCGACACGGCAGATGAAGGACGTGCCGACGGGGGCTCAAAATTTCTGGGAGTGGATGGTGGAGTCGTTGCACGGTTTCTTGGAGGGGATTCTGGGTACGGAACTGGTGCGTAAGACGTTCTGGTTTTTCGCGACCATCTTTATTTTCATTCTGTTCACCAACTGGTTTGGTTTGATTCCAGGGGTAGGGACAATCGGTTGGGGGGATCCGGATGCGACGGGTCACATGCACCACATCGCTCGTCCGATTATGCGGGGGGGCAATGCTGATCTGAACATGACGTCGGCAATGGCCATCATCTTCTTTGTCTGCTGGTTGGTGTGGTCGGTTCAAGCCAACGGAGTCGGAGGGTTTATCAAACACATCTTCGGCTACTCGGGTGACGCGACGGGAGCGACTCGTGCATTGTTAACCGTGGTGTTTTTGGCGGTGGGTGTGTTGGAGGTGATCTCGATTGCATTCCGGCCGGTGTCGCTGTCGTTCCGGTTATTTGGTAACATTTTTGCAGGGGAGAATCTGCTGGAGTCGATGGCCTTGATGGGGGGGCAGTACTTTGGGTGGTTGGTGCCGTTGCCGTTTTATTTCATGGAACTCATCGTGGGATTGGTTCAGGCGTTGGTGTTCATGCTGTTGACGGCAATCTTCACCTCGTTGATGTGCCAGCATGGGGATTCCCATGAGCATGCTGAGGGTGGCCACGGAGAGAAAGCTGGGGGCCATTGACTGGTGGGCGGTGTTCGGGTTGGCGTCGGTTGGTTATAGAATTTGAAGGATTTCGGGTGTCAGACGGTGGCAAGACTGCCGGGGCGCTCGATCACACAGAAAGGTAAAGTATATGTTGCTCGCACAAATGAGTGGTAACCTGCACATCGGCTTGGCCGCTATCGGTTCGGCGATTGGCGTAGGTATCATTGGTATGAAGGCGGCGGAAGCCGTCGGCCGCAACCCTGGTGCGTCAGGCAAGATCCTCACCCAGGCGATCATCAGTTCGGCCTTGGCGGAAGGTGTTGTCTTCTTCGCTATCTTTTTGGCGAAGGGCCAGTAATTGCCCGCTCTGGGGTCTGTTTACAGGCCCCAGAGCTTTGCCTTTTGTAATTTGTTAGGTTAGCTCGTATGAAAACTTGGCTTTTGTTGGCGGCGGCCGCACCTGCGGGAGAGTCCGGGGTAGTGGAACAGATCAAGGAAGCGTTTGGTTGGAACCTCCAACTCTTCATTTCCCAAGTCATCAGCTTTGCGGTGGTCGCGTTCTTGCTGAATAAGTTCGCGTTCAAACCGATTTTGGGGATGCTTGAGGATCGGCGGCATCGGATCGAGGAGAGTTTGGCGAATGCGGACAAGATCAAGGCGGAGTTGGCACGCGCTGAAGCGGCTCGACTTGAGATTATCAATCGCGCCAATTCGGACGCGACCAAGCTGATTGAAGAAGCCCGTGTGGCGGCGGCTCGGTTGCAAGAGCAAGAGAGCCAGAAGGCGATCGCCGTAGCCGAGCAAATCATCGCGAAAGCGCGTGAGGCTTCGGCGGCAGATCACGCTCGTATGCTGGCCGAGTTGCGTCGAGAAGTAGGTCGTTTGGTGGTTATCTCGAGCATGAAGGTGACGGGTAAGATTTTGACGACCGACGATCAAAATCGTTTGGTTGAGGAAACCAACCGGGAACTCGCGGCGTAAGCTACTGTTTAAGGGCCGAGAAGACTGATGAAAATCACCAAACAAGCGCGACGGGACGCCAAGCATTTGTTTCGCACCTGCCATGTTGGGGGAGTGATTAACGAGGACCGCGTTCGCGGTGCAGTTGGCCAAGTTCTCTCGCTTAAGCCTCGGGGTTATGCGGCGATTTTGGCTCACTTGCAGAGGCTCATCAAATTAGACCAGGACCGACGTTCGGCTCGGGTGGAGAGTTCGTTCGAGCTCAGCGCTGCGACCCGAAGCAAGGTGCAGTCGAGTTTGGTAGCTCGATATGGTCAGGGGCTGAATTTTACGTTTGTGGTGAACCCGACTTTAATTGGTGGACTTCGGGTTCAGGTTGGAAGCGACGTTTATGATGGTTCGGTGCTAGCGCGTTTGAACGCGTTGGAGGGTAGTTTTTAACAATTTTGAGCTGCGGCCGTTTTAAGAAATCCAGTTCGTCCTAGATGGTATTATGAGTACGTTACTTCAAGAGATCGAAGCCCAAATCGCCGGAGTGAAGTCGTCGGTGAACCGGCAGAATGTGGGTGTGGTTCGTGAAATCAGCGACGGTGTGGCCAAGATCGAGGGCCTCACGGACGCGATGGCGAACGAGATGTTGGACTTTGGTAACGGCGTTACCGGTTTGGCGTTGAATTTGGAGGAGACGGAGGTCGGTGCCATCATCCTGGGGGATTACCTAGGGATCGGTGAAGGCAGCGAAGTGCGCACGACGGGCAAGCTGCTGTCGGTCCCTGTGGGCAAAGGTTTGCTGGGTCGCGTGGTGGATACGCTGGGTCGTCCGCTTGATGGCAAGGGACCGATCAAGAGTGACACGTTTTATCCGGTTGAGAAAATTGCTCCCGGCATCGTCAAACGCAAATCGGTGACCCAGCCGCTACAAACCGGCATTATGGCAGTGGACGCGATGATTCCGATCGGCCGTGGGCAACGCGAGCTGATCATTGGCGATCGGTCGACAGGTAAGACCACGATTGGCGTGGATACGATGATCAATCAGGCGCGAATCAACAAGGTGGGGCGCGCCTCTGGGGATAAAGACTTTCGTGCCGTTTACAACATTTACGTGGCCGTTGGACAGAAGCAGTCGAACATCGCGCGTGTCATTGCAGAGTTGGAGAAGGCTGGGGCGATGGAAGATACCATCGTTGTTGCGGCTGCGGCTTCTGATTCGGCCGCGAACCAGTATTTGGCACCTTTCTCGGGTGCTGCGATGGGTGAATGGTTCATGGATAACGGCATGGATGCACTCATCATTTTTGATGATCTCTCCAAGCAAGCCGTGGCCTATCGTCAAGTTTCGTTGGTGTTGAAGCGTCCTTCGGGTCGCGAGGCGTATCCTGGTGATGTGTTCTACCTTCACAGCCGTCTGCTGGAGCGCAGCGCGCGTGTCAGCGAGATGAACGGGAATGGTTCGCTTACGGCTCTGCCGATCATCGAGACGCAGGCCGGTGACGTATCTGCTTACATCCCGACCAACGTAATTTCGATTACGGACGGTCAGATTTATTTGGAAACCGACCTCTTCTATCAAGGCATCCGGCCTGCGATTTCCGTCGGTTTGTCCGTGTCACGTGTCGGTTCTGCCGCGCAGATTAAAGCGATGAAGCAGGTCGCGGGTCGTATCAAGCTGGACTTGGCGCAGTATCGCGAGTTGGCGGCGTTCGCCCAATTCGGTTCTGATTTGGACGCGAAGACGCAAGCGACTTTGGAGCGTGGTAAGCGGATCGTGGAACTGTTCAAGCAGATTCAGTACAACCCGATTTCGGTTGAAGCTCAGGTCTCGGTTCTTTGGGCGATGCAGAACAATTTCTTGGATGACGTGGCGGTAGAGAAGGTGAAGGACTGGCAGCTCAAGTTCATGGATTACCTCGCGACACGCAAGCCAGCCTTGATCGAGAAGCTCCGTGTGGAGAAGGCTGTGAATGATGCGCTCGCGGCTGAGCTGAAGAGTGCGGTCACCGAGTTTAAGCAGAGCTATCGCTAGAGTCGAAGGAGGAGGTCATCGTTTGCTGGTGACCTTCGAGACGCAAACTGAATCAGACCCACGACACAATGCCCAGCACGCGTGACATTCGCCGACGGATCAAGTCGATCAAGAATACGTCGCAGATCACCAAGGCGATGCAGATGGTGGCGTCGTCCAAGATGCGGAAGGCCCAGTTGGCCGCGCTATCAAGGAGGCCTTATGCCTCCTTGATGAACGACGTTCTCTCCGCTGTTTCACAGGGCGCGGGGGAGTTTACGCATCCTTTGATGGAGGATCGTCCGATTAAAAAGCGGGCGGTCATCTTGATCACCACGGACAAGGGGCTGTGCGGTGCGTTGAACTCGAACCTTCTTCGAGAAGCTGCTCGATTCGACAAGGATACGACGGTCTTTATCTGCGCCGGACGGAAGGGATCGCAGTTTGTAGCTCGGATGAAGCGCAACTTGGCCGCCGAATTCACCTACAAGGATCCGCCACTGTTCGCCGAGGCTCGTTCGATTTCAAAGTTTGCTCAAAAGTTGTTCTTGGATGGAGAGGTTGATCGTGTGGACGTGCTCTACACAAACTTCATCAATACGCTGATGCAAAAGCCGGAAGTGCGGCAGCTCCTGCCCATTGGGCAGATCTCGGCTGTGGAGGCTGGGGTGTCGGGTGCGGGCGAAGTGACCGGGCTTAAAAAGAACGAAGTGGAGTATCAGTTTGAGCCGGACCCGGGCCAGGTGCTTGGCAACCTGTTGCCGCACTATCTGAATTTCTTAGTGTATCAATTCCTCCTTGAAGCCAAGGCATCGGAACACAGCGCACGAATGGTGGCGATGAAGAACGCCACGGATAATGCCAAGCAGATCATCAAAGATCTGACATTGGAGTATAACAAGCTTCGTCAGGCCAACATCACCAAGGAACTTTTGGAAATCACCACCGCCCAAATGGCGATGGGCTAATTTACGTCCATGAATAAAGGAAAAATCGTCCAAATTATCGGTCCCGTAGTGGACGCTGAGTTCAGCGAGAAGCTGCCGGCTATCTATAATGCGTTGACCGTTGAGTTCAACGCTCCAGGCATTGGTAAGACCAGGCTGACGCTTGAGGTGCAGCAGCACCTTGGCGACAACTGGGTGCGTGCTGTGGCTATGAGTTCCACAGAAGGTCTAAAGCGCGGGATGGAGCTGATAGACGTAGGCCAACCTATTTCGATGCCCGTGGGTCAAGCGGTCATGGGCCGGGTCTTCAACGTCACCGGGGATCCTGTCGATGAGCAGGGCCCGGTTAAGGCCGACAAGTATTATCCGATTCACCGGAATGCTCCGCCGTTGGCAGACCAATCGACCAGCCCGCAGATTCTGACCACCGGTATCAAGGTGATCGACTTGATCTGCCCCTTCCTCAAGGGTGGTAAAGTAGGCGCGTTCGGGGGTGCCGGTGTCGGCAAAACCGTCGTGATCATGGAGTTGATCAACAACATCGCCAAGCTGCACGGCGGTATTTCGATGTTCGCCGGTGTCGGTGAGCGAACCCGTGAGGGTAACGATCTTTACAACGAAATGATCGAGGCGGGCGTTATCAAGGTTGAGACGGATGCCAAGGGCCACCCGAAGAAAGGTGCTAACGGGCTTCCGATCATTAAGGAAGGGTCGAAGATTGGTCTGGTGTATGGCCAGATGAACGAACCTCCCGGTGCACGTTTGCGCGTGGCGCTTTCCGCGTTGGCGGTGACGGAGTATTTCCGTGACGAGCACAACCAGGACGTGTTGCTTTTCGTGGACAACGTGTTCCGCTTCTCACAGGCCGGTTCTGAGGTGTCGGCGCTGCTCGGCCGCACTCCGAGCGCGGTCGGTTATCAGCCGACTTTGGCGGCGGAGATGGGTAACCTTCAGGAACGCATTACATCGACCAAGAAGGGTTCGATTACCTCCTTCCAAGCGGTTTACGTGCCTGCGGACGATCTTACCGATCCGGCTCCTGCAACGACCTTCGCGCATTTGGATGCGACCATCGTGCTGGAACGTTCAATTGCTGAGTTGGGCATTTATCCCGCTGTGGATCCGCTCTCCTCGACCTCGCGTGCGCTCTCTCCTGACATTGTCGGCGAGGAACACTATCAAGTGGCGCGTGGCGTTCAGAAGGTGTTGCAACGCTACAAGGATTTGCAGGACATCATCGCGATCTTGGGCATGGACGAACTCTCGCCTGAGGACAAGTTGACCGTGTATCGCGCTCGTAAGATTCAAAAATTCTTGAGCCAACCTTTCTCTGTGGCTGAGGTGTTCACGGGCCGCTCTGGGAAACAGGTGCCGGTTGCGGATACGGTCCGAGGTTTCAAAGAGATTTTGGATGGTAAGCACGATGATGTGGGAGAGAATAACTTCTACATGAAGGGTGGGATTGAGGAGATTAAGGAGTGAGGTTAGACCTCAGAACTCCGTCTCTCTGTCGTCTGCACACAAACGTTTAGCGATCCATACTGCATCATGGCCACACTACGTCTCGAAATCGTTACTCCTGAAGCTAAGATCTATTCCGAGGAGGTCGAGATGGTGACGCTTCCTGGGGTGGAAGGTGAAATGGGGATTTACCCTATGCACGTTCCACTCATGACCCAAGTCAGCCCAGGAGAAGTATTAGCGCGTAAGAATGGCGTTGAATACTCTCTCGCGGTGGGCGAGGGGTTCGTCGAGATCAGTGCTGATCGAGTCGCGATCCTGACGGACATGGCGATCCGTGCGGACGACATCGACGAGGCCAAGGCCGAAGAGGCCCGCAAGCGAGCCGAGGCCCGATTGCAAGAGAAGCTGTCGGATGAAGAAGGCGCGGCGGTGACCGCTGCTTTGGCCCATTCGTTGGCTCAGTTGCAGGTCAAACGACGTCAGCGACATTGATTTCCGTCGGATCGGGTAGGTTTTCCATTGAAGTCTGGTTTGGCTTTTCGGCCCAGTAGCTTGGTTCGATAGCCCTGGTCAGGGGTTGTTTGAGTGTCCCTAGGATCGCTGGAAACCCCTTTGAATTTCTGTGACAGGAGGACGGAATGTCCTGTCAACCTTCCCGAAACAGTGGGTTGGAAAACCCGCTTTCCTTGAGCTTCCGGTCGATCTTGGGTGGCAGCCGATTCACTTGGGCTCTGGCTGGATTTTCTTGTATCTCCTCTCTCGACATTGAAACAGCCGTTGCACTGAGGGTCGGTGGAGGAATCCTAATTGCCAGGACTGTGGTATGTCGCTTTGATGGGTCCATGCAATCCCCGACCGGTTCCTTCCACAGGCGGATGACACATGGATTTTGGATGTCGTGGATCATGCTGCTCGCTTCTATCCCCGTTCACCAGGGAGCCGAGGTGCCCACGACACTCCGATCCCGTGTCGCGGCGCTTGTGGATGCGGGATATCCGGAGTGGTTTGGCATTTATACGAACCTCCATGCCCATCCTGAGCTTTCGATGATGGAGGTGAAAACCGCTGCCTTTGTGGCGAAGGAACTACGCGCACTGGGTTTTGCAGTCACGGAACGCGTGGGAAACACGGGCGTGGTGGGTGTGTTAACCAACGGCACAGGCCCGACGGTTTTGGTCCGTGCGGATATGGACGGACTTCCTGTGAAGGAGACTTCGGGAGTGAGTTATGCGAGCACCGATATCGTGAAGGATCTCTCGGGTGCCGACAAGCCGGCGATGCATGCCTGTGCGCATGACACCCACGTGACGGCACTGATCGGAATGGCTCAACTGCTGGTTGTGTTGAAGAAGGAGTGGGCGGGAACTCTGGTCTTAGTGGCGCAGCCGGCTGAGGAGATTGTTGCGGGGGCTCGAGCCATGTTAGCGGATGGTTTGTATACAAGGTTTCCGAAACCTGACTACGCTGTGGCCCTGCATACCGGCGCACGACTTCCCGCCGGGACGATCGGGCATAGGGAAGGCTCCCTCATGGCGAGTGTGAACTCCGTGGACGTGGTGGTGCGTGGAGTGGGAGGGCACGGTTCGGCTCCTGAGACCACCAAAGACCCTGTGGTGTTGGCCTCTCAGATCGTGCTCGCCTTGCAAACCATCGTGAGTCGGGAACTCAAGCCTGGGGTACCGGCTGTGGTCACGGTCGGATCGATTCATGGCGGGACCAAGCGCAATATCATACCGGATGAGGTGCGTCTGGAACTCACGTTGAGGACGTTCGACGAGCGTGTGATGGAGCAGTTGGTTAAGGCTATACGGCGCATTAGCGAGGGGCTCGCCAGGGCAGCTGGGGTGCCAGAAGATCGGCTTCCCTTGATTACCTCGCTCCCGGAGTCCGTAGGTGTGATGCGGAACGATCCGGTGTTGACGCGTCGGATTGTCGATGCGTTTCGCACTTGGTTCGGGCCGGAGAGGCTACGGGAGCAGGAGCCGATCATGGGTGGGGAGGATTTTGCGGAGTTCGGAAGGCAGGGAGTTCCTATTTCGTTGTGGTGGGTGGGAGGTGCGGATCCAAAGAAGTTTGAGGAAAGCCTCCGCACCGGGATCCCGGTTCCATCAAACCATTCTGCGACGTTCGCACCGGTTCCTGAACCGACTCTCAAGACGTGCGTCACGTCGTTGATGGCCGCGGTTTTGGAACTCCTTCACCCCCCAGCGCGGTGAAGATTCGATCGTGAAGATTACCCCGGAGGCACGTGGGTGTGGGCATTGATTTGTCGGGCTTAGGCGGAGCCTATACCGCTTGGCATGAAGCATCTTCCGAGTCTGATTCCGGGGGTGTGTGCGGCTTGGGAAACCATCCGGGTTGAGGCATAGCCGGACGAGCCGCTACCCCGAACCGAGAGGGCAGAGCTAGGATGAAATGGGAGCGCTATCATTTGGATGGTAGAGCCTATAGGCTCTGAGTATGAAGTGTCGTTTGATTCTATATGAGGGTGCCATCCGGACGCCAAGGGTGACTCGCCCTGTTGAGGGCTGGTAAAGATTCAAGAAATGCATTGACCCGCGTTATGTGCTTTCGCTAACAGTGGCCCGACAAAAGCAACTTCTGACCATGCGCCATCGCCCGTTCGGAATGGCTCCCGTCGGCAATGCCCGTGGACCATCCATATCGCTTAGAGGCGTTGGAATCGCGACTGCTGCTCTCAGCAGACGCGATGGCCAGTCTCGTAGCTTTTGATGCAACAGCCCAGCACGCCAATTCTTCGAACGATTGGCTGGACTCTTCCGTGGTGATCGAGGCCTCCTTGGCCCCGACTCCCGAGCTTCCTCCCGATTCCCAAGACACGACGGACCTCTCTCAAGGGAGCGGGTTACTAGATCATTTTTCCGCCGCTGAAGAGCTTGGTAGCGGGCTGGATTTGGCCTTGGAATTGGTGGCCGATCCGTCGGCTCCTGTTGAAACCGGCAACGCCGCGGCGGTGGAGTCAGAGCATTCCCAGTCGACCGACGTATCTGAGTCCATCGCTCCCACCACTCTAAAGCCCGTGCTGGCTGCCGGCATGGTTGAAGCGGCTTCGAACACCCTTTTGGAGCAACTTACTGCGACATTAAGGAGTCCCAACGCTCCACCCTATAGTATTGTTTATGAAGGGTTTACACATACTATTTCAGTCCATTCAGGAACTCCCTGGGATTCCAATCAAGCTTTGCTTGGGAGCCCAGAGGTTGCTCCTGTATCACTTTCCTCCGGCTCCACAGCCATTCTCTCCCCTGCTTCCGTTACCGAATCGATTCATCTGACTCCCCAGAACTCGCTTTCGTTCGAGACTCTTCGGCTGGAAGAAGGTGATCAACTAGATGGAAGTGGCACGATTCTGGGCAACGTCTCCAATGCCGGAACAATCCTCCCTGGAAATTCTCCTGGCCTGATTACTATCACAGGGGACCTGACCCTGAACGCTAGCGACCCCGGTTCCGTCGATGATGGTTTCAACGCGTCTACGGCCGGGTCCCTCATCATAGAAATTGCCGGTCACGCGGGAGTCGGCAACGCGGGCGGTCATGATCAGCTTCAGGTCGGTGGGAACGTGGTTCTGGGAGGACGCATCGACATTCGGCTTCTCGATGGCTTTGTTCCCCAGGTTGGTGATTCGTTTACCATCCTGACTTCGGGCGGATCCATGACCGGCGGCTTCGCGTATGCTAGCGGACTGTTCGGTTTCGGCGATGGGAGTCTCTATATAGAACTGGTCCAATCTTCTGGCCAACTGGCCTTAGTGGTCCGCTCCCTGCCTGGTCCCGGGTTCAGGTTTGTGGCAAACACGGTTTCGGATGCGGACTCCCTGGGCATGCTTCTGAACTCAGCGGCCTTCCCTAATATACAAAGCGCTTCGGTTTCCGGTGGAATATCCCTGGGGCAGGGTACCGCTGTGCGAGGCCAGTTTACATTTGGCCGCGCAGCCTTCGCCGCGCTCGATCTGGTTAGTGGTGGTGCCAGTTTCCGAAACGACGTTTCGGGAAGTGGACTTTCCTTCTTCGCGACGTCCGCTGAGGCTTTCATTGGGGTCGAGAATCCGATTTTAAGCACTCCTTTCAATTCCCAGGACCTCAGTGGATTCCTGCTTGAGAACTTCTCCGTTGGCGGGCTCTTGTTGAATCCCGTCGGTCAGCCCGCGTTGAACGAGCTTGGTTTCGGTGCGGTATCCGGTTCCGGATCGGTTCGCGCTGTGGGGATGGAGGGCGCGATGAGCTTCTCCGCAGCCTCCGGGGTGTTGCGGGTGAACGACGGACGGTCAACTGCTGCTGGAGCGAAAGTTCTGGTCGATTTCGCCCACTCCTTTGAAAGCGTGGTTGGCGTTGGCGATGGGACTTTGGCTTCCGGCGCGGGGCAGACGATTGCATTCGATGGAGCGGAACGCCGCGAGGTCGGCCTGAACCTAGCACGGATCACGCTATTTGATGTGCTGCATGTGGTCGGGGACTTCACGTTTGGTCCCGGCAGCGGGGCTGTGGTGAATCTGGCAACCAACGTTCCCGCCAATCAAGCGGCTGCCGCCGGGGTGGCTCCGGATCTGCAAGCACTTGCCACCGCCGGTGGAATGACGTTGTCCTCCGACATGTCCCGCCTCGACGGACTCGCAGTTCGCACCTATCGATTAAGCGGCCTCAACGTCGTCGGGTTCATGGGGGTGGGCGACGCCGCGTTTGATGCCGCGCGCCACTTAAGCAATGCCAAGGACTTAACGGGGTTTGCCTTCGAAGGTTTGGAGTTGGGGTTGGGGATCTTCGTCGCGGATCGGCCGGAGCTCTCAGCGATGGGCATTCCGGAGTTCTTCGCTCTCAAGGGGGATGCGGCGTCCATGTCTGCCATCGGGCTCGATCTGTTAAAGATGGAGGGGCAGGGGCTGTCGATCGCTATCAACACCAGCGCACGACTTTCGGACGGGATCAGCTTTGAGGATCTGGGCCTTCCCAATATTTCGTTGCCGACGATCCAGCTTCCCAAACTGTACCTCCCCGAGCTGTCGATTCCTTCGATCCACCTTCCGGATTTGAGTCTCCCGACGATCAATCTTCCGGATTTTAATATCACTGGGTTCGCATTGCCCTCGATCACCTTGCCTGATTTGAAGTGGCCCGACATCACCCTCCCTAAGATCACGCTTCCTAGCCTGGATCTTTCCGGTCTTATCCCTTCCATTGACCTGCCGAGCCTGACCCTCCCTAATATTACTCTGCCGGATCTGGTGCTCCCCACCATTGACTTGTCCGGTCTGCGAGCGTTGATACCGCAGCTCAACTTATCGTTGCCTTCGCTGACTCTTCCCAACCTTCGCATCCCCGACATTCAGTTGCCCACGATCAATTTGCCGGATGTGATTCTGCCGAGGCTCGACCTGAGTGGGTTGGTTCCCAAGTTGGTGTTCCCGGACATCATCATCCCGTCCCTGCGTCTGCCAGCGATTCACCTTCCTAAACTGGATCTCTCCCGCTTCGGGCTGCCGGATCTGGAGCTGCCCGACTTGGTGATCCCTGACATCAACTTCCCTAACATCGTCATTCCGGACATCGATCTTCCGGATCTAAACGTCAACTTGGGACCGTTCGTCATGCCCCAGTTGGTGATCCCTGATCTGGTGCTTCCATCGATTCACTTTCCCGATTTGGTTTTGCCCAATCTGGACTTAACTCTTTTCGATTTGTCGGATTTGGTCTTTCCGGACATCAATTTCCCAAGACTGCAGCTGCCGGACCTGCGACTTCCGGATTTACATTTCCCGACGATTACATTCCCAACCCTTGTATTTCCGGACTTGGACCTGTCTGGGCTGCATCTTCCGAACATCGCTTTCCCGGACATCCGACTCCCAGATCTCAGCGGTTTGGTTTTGTCGCTGCCCGACTTAACGCTTCCGGATCTCTATGTCCCGGACTTGGACCTTACGCATCTGCGGTTGCCTTCGATCCAATTGCCGTCGATTCAGTTGCCGAACATTACTTTGCCCGACTTGGTCCTTCCTGATTTCAGCATAAAGTTCCCGAACCTGCCGGATTTGAAACTACCCGATTTGGTTCTGCCTTCGATCCGGATTCCGGACTTGGTGCTCCCCAGCCTGAATTTGCCGGATCTAGATCTGAGCGGGCTTGGTTTCGATGACATCGTGTTGCCGACGGTCCAACTTCCGAGCCTCCATCTGCCGGACATCACTCTTCCGAGCCTCAAGTTGCCTGACTTGGTGCTTCCGGACATTACCATCCCGAACTTCTCCCTGCCGGGCGTGACTCTCACGGGGGTTGGGAAGCCTACAATTGATTTCGCTTCCAGCTTCCCAAGCTCAGCAAACAATCCAGTCGGCTTCGGTGTGGGTTCCTATCGCCTGGATTTCGACGGCAGCCGACGGACCTTCCTGAACGTTCAGCAACTACAGATGACCGTTGCAGATGTGCTTGATCTGGTGGGTGCGTTTTCCTTCGAGTTCGGTCCTACCAAGATCGTGAACGTGGATACCGGCTTCCCTGCAAACTTGGGATTTGCCGCTGACATCGTGCAATCGGCTGTCGCGGATCTGAGCACAAATGCAGGTCTGACGTTTGGGCCTGGGTTTTCGACCATCAGTGGGTTAGAGGTCAAAACGATCACTGTCAGCGGTCGTAACGTCAGTGCATTCATGGGGTATGGAGATGCGACCTTCGAGGCAGGATCCCGATCCAT
>Ga0172367_10000556_pt1 | contig 57484 bp, 40 predicted proteins | sample Lak10m_FD_114542 | JGI IMG/M metagenome (GOLD analysis project Ga0172367, IMG submission 114542) | Freshwater microbial communities from Kabuno Bay, South-Kivu, Congo - kab_022012_10m | ecosystem: Environmental > Aquatic > Freshwater > Lake | place: Democratic Republic of the Congo: South-Kivu... | reverse complement strand
GGCAGAAAAGGTAAAAACGGGGAAATCTTCGTGGCTTCTCGCTGTGATCCCAATCTTCACCCTGCTATTCACAACGGTAGCTGCACTCATTTATACAGGAATTGAAAAACTTGAGGCATTGGGAACGGCTTCTTACGGAATCCAGGATATTATTACACATTCGGATTCATATGCATCTTTGTTGTGGTCCAGTCTTTTTGCCACAGCTGTCGCTATCCTGCTGACAGTAGGCAGAAAGATCATGAGCGTTGAAAAATCACTTACTGCATGGAGCACCGGAGTGCAGTCGATGATGTTTGCCTGCATAGTTCTTGTACTCGCCTGGGCACTGAGTTCGGTTACGGTTGAAATGCACACTGCTGATTACCTTATTTCTATTCTTTCCGATTCAATCAACCCACGACTGCTTCCTTTGCTTATTTTTATTATTTGCGGTGCGGTTAGTTTTTCAACCGGAACAAGTTGGGGAACAATGGCGATCGTAATGCCGATAGTTATTCCCCTGGGTTTTCATCTTAGTCAGATGAACGGTTATGATCATGAAAATACCCGGCTCATCATTTATGGTGTGATTAGTTCTGTTCTGGCAGGTTCTGTGTGGGGAGATCATTGTTCACCGATTGCAGACACGACAATACTCAGCTCAATGGCTTCCAAATGTAATCATATAGATCATGTCCGGACGCAACTTCCTTATGCCATTGTTGTTGCATCAGTTACAATGCCCATCGGAGATATTCTTACTGCTTATGGGCTAAATCCATTTATCGCAATAGCAATTATTTTTATTCTTCTTTACCTGATTGTGAAATTTTTCGGAAAAAAATTACCTCAGGTAACGATTTAGGGTTCTGTCTCATCAGACTGAAGCTCACGGCTGTAATGTTCAACAATTAATTTTGCCTTAGAATTTCCGATCAGAATCGCGAGATCAGAGAAAGCAGCCTTACGAATTTCATCGATGGATGAGAAAGACGTGAGCAATCTTGTTGCGATTGCCTCGCCAATCCCCTTAATTGAAGTAAGCTCGGTTGTAAACGTCCTTTTATCTCTGCGGGATCTATGGAAGGTAATAGCAAATCTATGCGCCTCATCCCTAAGATGCTGTAAAAGTTTTAATGCTGACGAGGTTCTTGGAATTATTACGGGCTCGCTTGTTCCGGGAAGATAAACTTCCTCCAGTCTTTTTGCCAGACCGATTATTTCAAAGTGTTTCATACCCAAATTATTCAGGACTTTAACTGCCGAAGAAAGCTGGCCTTTGCCGCCATCAACCATAATAAGATCGGGGATCGTTATCTTTTCATCTATAACCCTGGTATATCTTCTTGTAATAACTTCCATCATACTTGCAAAATCATTTGGACCTTTGACAGTTCGAATAATAAATTTGCGGTAGAGACTTTTCTTTGGTTTGGCATCTTCAAAAACGACCATACTTGCCACGGTGTCTGTACCCTGAAGGTTCGATATATCAAAACATTCTATTCTGCGTGGAATATTTTTTAGCCGGAGATCCCGTTTCAGCGAAACAAGGACATGAGGAACATTGCCCTCCTTTTTCATACGCTGCAACTGGATCTCTTTTAACAGAAGATTTGCATTTTGGCTGCACATCTCAAGCAGGCTGCGCGCCTCACTTTTCTTTTTAGGAATTACAAAGTCAATTTTGTGCCCGCCTTTAATCCTAAGCCAATCCAAAAGAATATCTTTATCAGCGGGTACTTCTTCACAAAGTATTTCTTTGGGAATTTCAACAAATTCACCATAGTAGAATCTTATTATTGCAGCGAGTATATCCGAACCAAATTCTCCGGTTTCAATTCCTAATCTGAATTGTTTTTTGCCTGTAAGTCTGCCGTTTCTGATATTCAGAATTGTTGAAGCAACATCTTTGCCTTCGGCAGCAAATGAAATCACATCGCGATCGTCCCGGTTTTCCGAAACGATTTTCTGTTTGGAATTATATACTCTTAACTGATCAATTTTATCCCTCAATTCAGCTGCGTTCTCGAACTTCAAATCTGCAGATTCTGTGTTCATTTTAAGTGTCAAATCCCTGATAAGGTCGTCGGTTTTGCCTCGTAATACTTTTACAACCTCGCCCACCATCTCTGAGTATTCTGTTTTATTGACGAGACCTTCGCAGGGACCTCCGCATTTTTTTATGTGATAGTCCAGACATACCTTGATTTTCCTCTTTTCTATTGTTTCATCATTAATCAGGTATTTGCAGCTTCTTATTTTGAAGATTTTATTCAGCATTTTTAAAGAGGCTTTCATGCTTTTTACGTCAGTATAAGGTCCGAAATACTTAGAGCCGTCCCTTACCAGAGTTCGAGTAGTAAATATTTGAGGGAATGGTTCATTCGTCACTCTTATATATGGAAAAGTTTTATCATCCTTCAGATTGATATTATATCTTGGTTTCAGATCCTTGATCAGATTATTTTCAAGTACAAGAGCCTCCACTTCCGTATCGGTTATAATCATTTGCAGATCAGCAACTTTCGAAACCATGGCAAGTGTTTTGGGTGAATTGATTCCTGTATGAAAATATGATCTTACACGATTCCGAAGGTTTTTTGCCTTACCGATATATATAACTTTCCCATTCTCATTAAAGAATTGATATATGCCCGGTTCTGCCGGAAGATTTTCCAGTTTATCACTTATTTTATGCCGTATTTCAGCTATTTCCTCTGACAAACCTTAGCCTGTAAATTTGAAAATGTTGAGTATTAAAGATATAATTTTTATATTCTACGCCAAATTTATCCATTACTTCGTAAAAATTAAATACCTCATGAGAATACTTAACATTTTGCTAATGATCGGGGCGTTTTTTGTCCTTTTTGCCTGCACAGGTGAAGAAAATGACAAAACCCCACCAGTTCCTACGAAAAATATTTATGGAATATATGCTGACTCATTACTCGAAAATGTCAATTATGTTAAAAGCGGACAGACTCTTAGCGACATTCTTTTTCCCCACAAGTTTTCAGCGGCTGAAATCATAAATATTGCAAATTTTTCAAGAAGTACTTTTAATGTTCGTGAAATAAAACCTGGTAAAAAATATATAACCTATAATGCATCTGATTCGACAAACAAACTTCTCTATTTTATTTATGAGAAAGACCTTGAAAACTATGTTGTTTTTGATTTTAAGGATTCTCTTATTGTGTACAATGCCCAGAAGGAAACCTTCATAGAAGAACGTATTGTATCGGGAGCTATCAGGAGTTCCCTCTACCAGACTTTTCAGGATATTAATGAAGATATCAATATCGCACTCAAATTAGCTGATATTTATGCTTGGCAGATAGATTTCTGGGCTATCCAGCCCGGAGATAGTTTTAAGGTTGTTTTTGACCAGAAATTCCTTGAAGGTAAACCTATAGGTATTGAAAAAGTTAAGGCAGCATTCTTTCTCCATAGAAAATCGCCATTTTTTGCTTTTAATTTTACCAAAGGGGACGAAGCCGGATTTTTTGATGAACTTGGGAACAGCCTCCAGAAAGCCTTTTTAAAAGCACCACTCAAATTTTCTCGTATAAGTTCCCGTTTCTCAAACAATCGTTTCCATCCCGTTCTCAGACGTTACCGGGCTCATCACGGCATTGATTATGCTGCACCTACTGGTACACCTGTTTCTGCTGTCGGCGACGGCACCGTGATTTTTAAGGGCTACAAAAAGGGTGAAGGAAATTATATCAAGATCAAGCATAACAGGACATTTCAAAGCGGCTATATGCACCTCTCCCGATTCGGTAAGGGCATCTCTGTTGGTGCAAGAGTTAAGCAAGGTCAGGTTGTCGGGTACGTTGGAAGTACGGGGTTATCAACCGGTCCTCATCTGGATTTTCGTTTCTGGAAAAATGGATCTCCCATCAATTACTTAAAAATGGAATTTCCTCCGACCAGACCTATTGATAAAAAATATCTGCAGCCTTATTATGCTCTTCGTGATAGTATGATGACAATGCTCGATTCTACACAGGCAATAAAGATAGCAAAAGCGGGTAAACCAGCCTCAAACTCGAATTTATAAATACGCCTGACGTAGTTTTTCCTGATCGAGACCGCTTAATATTGAAAACTCTTCAGGGTTAACTTTTTCAACATCACCGTAGTAGTTATTCTCAGAACTATCTTTGCGTGCAGTTGCTTTTACGTCCTGCGCTGAAAGCACCGCAAGTTTATTCACAATGAGGTTATTTCCCGCCTCTGCATCAACAGTGCCTTTCAGCAGATAAGGTCCCATTGATAAAGTCTGTTCGGCATATTCTGAATAGGTCTCAGGGAAAAGCACTGCTTCAAAAGTCCCGGTCAAATCTTCCAGGGAAAGGAATTTCATAATATCTCCCTTTTTAGTTTTAATCCGTTTTGATGTCATAAACCAGCCAACCATCTTGATTTCTTTTTTGTTGTATCGGTACATATCTTTCGCTTTAATTATTGATTCCCGGTTAATAACTCCGCTGAAAAATTCAAGGGGGTGGCGGGTTACCATATAATCAAATGTCTCATACTCAATAGCGCATATTTCCGAAATAGAATACTGATCTTTTGTTTCAACATTTTTTTCGAGATCACTGAACTCAGAGGCGAAAAGCCCGTTCATTCCTGATGCCATCTGTTTCCGGTATCGTATATAAATATCGAACCAGCGCATAAGAGTGGGGCGTGTCTTCCCGAAACAATCCATAACACCGCATTTTATCAGCAGAGCAGTTTCTTCCGGACCCGTATTCACTCTGGCGATAAATGAAGCAAGGGAAGAAAATTTCCCGTTTTTGTTCCGCTCTTCGATTATGCGGAAAGCAGTATTCCGGGGGAAGTTTTTGATTGCCATAAACCCAATGCGCAGAGACTTTTGTTTGCCGGTGTATTCGTAATCGCTTTGGTTAATATCCGGAAGCAACACGGTAATGCCCATACGGCGGGTTTCCTGTATATAAACGGCTGCGGAATAATAGCCGCCGCTATTACTGAGTACACTTGCCATAAATTCTGCGGGATAATGTACTTTCAGGTATGCCACTTGGAAAGAGAGAAGGGCGAATGAAGCGCTGTGCGCCTTACAAAATGCGTATCCGGCAAAGGACTCTATTTGTCTCCACAGTTCAGTGGATACTGTGTTATTGTATCCGCGGGAGGCACAGGAGGTGAAAAATTTATTTTCAAGTCTTTGCATTGCATCATGAGAACGCATTTTTCCGCTCATTGCTCTGCGCAGCAGATCAGATTCCTCCAGGGAAAGCCCCGCTATATGATGTGCAACTTTGATTACATCTTCCTGGTATATCATTACTCCGTAGGTCTCGCCCAGATATTTTTCCATTTCCGGTATAAGATATTTACGCTTTGAAGGGTCGTGGTGCCGGGCAATAAATTCCTGCATCATACCGCTTTCGGCAACTCCGGGACGGATTACCGAGCTGGCAGCAGTAAGCATTTCAAAAGTATCACAGCTCAATCTCCGGAGAAGTGAACGCATACCAGGTGATTCAATATAGAAACATCCTATCGTATCACCTTTCCTGATTATCTTTTTCGTTTCCGGATCATTAAAGAGGGTATTGTAGTCATATATATCGAAGTTTAGTCCGCTCTCTTTACCCGGCACAGGATTGTAAATAACAGGTGTTACGTGCCTTCTGCCTTCGGGAAGTCTGTATGTGCTCAGGTCAAATGAATTTTCGTTTGTATGTTCCATATCGGATATTTACTGTACATTTGTACAGTAAATATCACAAAATTATCCATCAAAAGCAAAGGGATATTGAATATCAGGATTTTGGTTTAGAGGCTTTTTTGCGTTCGGAGCGTTTAAGGAGGAATCCTCTGAGTGAATAAAAAATAGCAATCAGAATGCTGAGAGCCATTGCACCCCAGGCAACCTTACGAAAAGAATTTTCTTTGCTCAGTTCGACTCCAACAGCAAAGATTAAGAAGGCAAATGCAAAAAGAAAAAAAGTAATAGAGGTTGAAAAAGCTTTGGAACTCTTTTTTATGGAACTGGAGAAACGCGACTGTATTAATTTTTCTGATACAAAATGCTTTTCAAATTCTTCCTTTTTTTCAGAAAGGAATTTTGCCCGGCAGCCGGAACAATAATATTTTCCTGCCGGATACTCTTTGGGGACGAGAATATCCTTACGGCAACTTTCACAATAGGTAAGGTACTCATGCTCCTCATCAATTTCGTAATCGGGAGGAATTCTTGAAGATTCAAATTCTTTTATCATAGGCAAATACCGTCATTGATTATTAAAAATTGATCGGCAAACAATATTCAAAGATTAATGCCGTCATCTTATTAAATCATATTAAAATCATTATTAATGTGCAAAATTAACAAATAAAACATATTAGTCAAGATAGGGGAATCATGGCAGGATAAAATCATAAAATCAGATACGCCGTCGGAAACCTTCCCCCAGTACTTCATGAACGTTGTTAATAATGACAAAAGCATCGGGATCGATCTCATTAATAATAGAAATAACCCGACTAAGTTCTTTAAGAGTCACAACAGTTACGATAACCTCTCTCTCGATATTTTTATAAAGTCCACGGGATTTAATTGCGGTTGCTCCGCGGGAAAGTTCGTTCATGATCGCTGTGGAAATAGCGCTGTGTTTTTCAGAAATGATCATAACGCTTCTGGCATAGTCAAAGCCGTCGATAATAACATCGACGAGACGGGAAGAAACAAGGAGTAATAAGAGGGCATATAACGTAAGTGAGAGGGCAGGACGATCAGGTGATAGGTTCTTTAAATCAATTATCAGTCCGGCAAGCGCAATTACAAAAAAATCAATTGACATAATTGCCTGCCCGGGTTTAATTCCAAAACGTTTCTGCATTATCGCGGCTACAATATCTGAGCCCGCAGTTGTGGCGTTGAATTTGAAAACAATACCCAATCCGACTCCCAGAAGCGCAGCGCCAATAATAACGAGGAAAAGGAAATCATGCTGCATCAGATCGCGTATGGTTTGTGAATCCTGCAGCCTCACGAAACTGAATCCAGGTATATCTCCCCTGAAAAAGTCAATAAAAAATGAGTTAAACGTAAACCCGAAAAAAGTTCGTACTCCGAAAGTTTTACCTAATTCTTTTAAGCCCCATAAATAAAGCGGCACATTAAATATCCAGACCATTAAGCCTACGGACAGTTTGCCGTCAGTAAGGTAATGTACAGCCATGGAGAGCCCAGAAACGCCGCCGGGAACAACTTTTGCATCAACAAGAAAAACTCCAATTCCAAGCCCCATTATTGCGGCGCCGATGATGATAAAAATATAATCTACGATTACATTCCGATGAATAAACTTGAAAATCATATCAATTCCGTATTACAAAAAACAGTTAAGTTATTGAATAAAATCAATTTATCTTTACCCAGCGCAGAAGCTCATAATAAATTTGAGCTCCTGCCTGAGTTTGTGATTGTAATTTACAATTTAGATTATTTCGATAAGGGAAGTGTTGTAATCCTGTATATTCTCGAAGCCGAGAAGATTCAGGATAGTTCCTGCAATACTTGTTAGTCCTGGATTTTCTACTGCCGCCATCCTGTATTCATCACTAAACTGGGGATCGTAGATAATAAAGGGCACAGGATTTAGTGAATGTGAAGTTTTTGTCTCGCGTTTACCTTTCTTCTCGATAAACATCTCATCTGCATTACCATGGTCTGCGGTGATCAATGCTATTCCACCGAGTTCCCTTATGACAGGCAGGATTTTTGCGAGTCCCTCGTCAACAGCTTCCACCGATGTAATTATTGCTTCAGGCACTCCTGTATGACCAACCATATCGCCATTGGGGTAGTTGATTCTGCCAAATTTATACTTACCGCTCTTTAACAGTTCGATAGTTTTATCCGTAATCTCATCAGCTTTCATTCGTGGGGCTTTATCAAACTGGATTTTATCTGATGGAATTTCAACATACGTTTCAAGAGTCTGGTTAATATAACCCGACTTATTCCCATTCCAGAAATATGTAACGTGACCGAACTTTTGAGTCTCGGAAATTGCGAATGAGGTAACTCCTTCGGCGCAGAGGTACTGCGAAATTGTTCTATCGATTGCCGGCGGTTGAACGAGATAATTTGACGGGATATGCAGATCACCGTCATACTCCATCATACCGGCATAAAATACTTTAGGAACTCTTACACGATCAAATTTATCAAATTCTTTTTCTTCAAAAGCGCGGGAAATTTCTATTGCGCGATCACCTCTGAAATTGAAGAAAATCACATTATCGCCATCTTCTATCTTCCCGACAGGGTTGCCTTCATCATCAGCAATTACAAATGACTCAAGGTACTGGTCAGTAGCTTTTGGATCTTCGTCATAATATGTCTGGACAGCTTCGGAGGCAGATTTGAACTTTCTCCCAATACCGAGGACATGCGCATTCCAGCCGCGTTCAACAATGCTCCAGTCAGCATTATAGCGGTCCATCGTTGTAATCATTCTGCCGCCGCCTGAAGCAATCCGGTAATCGAAACCATATTTTGAGTTGATACCTGCAAAGAGTTCTTCGGTGGGAGTGAGATAAGAAATAGCTGATTTTTCAAATACATCTCTACCGTCAAGTAATGTATGTAGTCTGAGTTTCCTGATTCCGGATTCCGCTGCTTTTTTAACCATTGAAAAAAGTTGATTAATATGCGAATGCACATTTCCGTCTGAAAGCAGACCAATAAAATGCAAAGTATTAGTATCATTCAAAGTAACGGCTTTTTTCCAGTTTACTGATTCAAATATTGCACCGGTTTCAATAGATTTATTTACGAGTTTTGCTCCCTGGTCAAATACTCTTCCTGCACCAATTGCATTGTGACCAACTTCGCTGTTGCCCATATCATCATCTGAAGGGAGTCCAACTGCCGGACCATGTGCTCTGAGGCGTGTCTGGAGAGGGATCTGCAACAAATCATCCAATACCGGGGTTTTTGCAAGGAAAACACCATCGCTTTCATCATGCTTGCCGATTCCGACACCATCCATAATTATCAGAAGTACAGGACCTTTTCTGCCGCTAAATTTAGTCGATTTCTTAAGATTTAAACTCATAATATATTGCCATTTATAAATTATTTAAACATTAAAGTTAAGCAGAGTCAGGGGAATATTCAACTATTGAAATAAAGCCTTGATTGAGTTCTTTGCCGGAATGGATTCAAATATTTTTTTTTACGGATTCCATATTTTATTTTAGGGGATCACAATCAGGCGACTCATTGAAAAAAGAACTTTTGTATAAATACTTTTCGGATGATGATTTTTTAAGAATTTCATCAAAAATCAAAGAAGTTGAGAAGAAAACTTCAGGTGAACTCAGGGTTACAATTAAGGAAAAAAAGGAATATTCAGCGAGAAAATTATCGTTAAAAGACTACTCTTCTAAACTATTTGAACAACTGGGTATGAAATCCACGAGAGACAGCACTGGAATTCTTTTTGTACTGGTTCTTTCAGAACGGCAGTTTTATATTTTTGCTGATGATGGTATCAATAAAAAAGTAGAACAATCGGTTTGGGATTCAATCAGAGATTCTGTTCAATTATTTTTCCGTAATGGTGATTTTTGTGAGGGAATTCTTGATGGGCTGGGACAGGCTGGGGAAATCCTATCTGCGCATTTCCCCATAAAAATTGATGATACGAACGAACTTAGCAACTCGGTTGCATTTTAATCAGGATAGGATTCGCACACTGTTATTTTGATTCCCCGGTTTTTCATTTCATTGTAAACCAGCTCACCCGGGAATGCACTTTCAACGGGCAGCGCACCTCTTTCAATTTGTCCGTTAACCGCCAGTATAGCAGCCATTGATGCATGCCAGCCGGTTAATCTCTGCATAGCTGTCAGACCTGTTTGTTCATCGAAATAGTCTTCAACTAAAAGATCAATTTCTTTTCTTTTGCCATTCTGGATACCTTCAGCTATTATCCTGATTATTCCGATATCTTTAAGATTCGGAACAGTAATCCTTGGCTCAAGCAAGAAATGATAAAAATCTCGTGGAACAATGGTTCTATCTTCAAATTCAACCGGCTCCGTTGAAAACAATCCCAGATCTGAAAACGCTTCAAAACGATCCCAGTGGCCAGGATAACGTAATGTTTTATTGATCAGGTTATGAACCTTCCCCTTAAGGGAGATAGGCAATGTCGAGAGACCGCCGGAAGTGACGGCTGCTTCAAGTTTGCCGATAGGTTTCGGGAAATCGAGAAATTCCCTTTCGGAAAAACAGTTAAATTCAGCAAGTTCCCCATCATGGAGTCCGAGGGATTTGCCGTAATATTCGTTTGTCAAACCATTCACATGAAAAGAAAGTGCAAAATTCCAGGGCGGTGTCGGGTTCTGAACCAAGCCTGCACCATAGGACTTTACCGAGTTACACTCATCAAATTGCGATAGAACATACATAATGAGAGAGATGTTCATACCCGGATCCATTCCGCAATCCGGAACAATGGATACTCCGGCTTTTCTTGCCGGCAGGTCTAAGCTAAGTTGAGATTTAACTACATCTGTATTGCCGCCGAAATCAAAAAAATGAGTTTTGGTTTCGATTGCAAGTTTGCTCAAATCTAAATTGTAGTAATATGGAACTGCAGATACGGCAGCGTCAGACTGGCTTAGATATTTACCGATTATACTTTTATCCGAAATCTCACTAAGCACGGCTTCGGCCATATCTTTCCCGAAGCGGGAATTAATATATTCCATAGCACTATTAAGGGTGTCTTTATCCCGGTCAATCAGATAGATCTTTTGAGCATCTCCATTTAGAGCAAGATCATAAGCCGCAGAAACACCCTGCCTCCCGGAACCGATAATAGCATAAACCTTTTTCATGTGATCACCTGATTATTCTCTGATTATTTTGTATGAATGTGTAACATCAAAAGCTTTTTTATACATAGTAGTTACACCGCAGTAGCGGGTTAATGAAAGATCAATAGCTCGTTCAACATCTTTTTCGTTAAGATTCGCACCATAAAAAACGTATTCAACGTGCATGGAAGTAAATACTTTCGGATGATCTTCAGTTTCTTCGGCTGTAATGTTTATCTCAAAATCTTTAAGTCCGACACGTTTTTTCTGAAGAATTGAAACTACATCACTCCCGGTACAACCGGCTAGTGATAATAACATAAGTTCTTTGGGACGTGTTCCGGCATTACTTCCACCAAAGTTCTCGGGACCATCCATAGCAACCCAATTATTTGAATCGGATTTCCCGATGAAAGAAATACCCTTTACTTGTTTCATATAAGCTGTTTTTGTAGCCATTTTTTCCTCTCGAAATTGATTTTCTCATAAGATTCGAAAATCTTAAAAATGATTCAAGATAATAATTTACATTTTGTTAAATTATTAAAAAAGCGCAACAAGAAACACTAAATTTTAAGAAACCCGGGATTTTATTTTGTTTTAAGTTTTTTATTCATTTAATGCAAAGAATTTAATATTTTTCAAGCTGGTTATTGTTACTATTCCTTTCATTGAACATTTTTAGATTTCAAGCTCCAGAAGGAAAAAATTGAAATTAAAAACACTTATTCCAAAATCTGAAGTCCGAAAACTTGCTGTTAAGCGAAGAGCGGAGTTTAAAGAAGAAGATATTCGGCTTAAAGCCAAAAGAATTGAAGAGAGAATTCTCGGTATGGATGAATTCCGTTATGCAAAAAATATCTTTTGTTATATCGGATCGAGACCCGGCGAGGTTGAAACGCGAAAGCTGATTGACATTATCGATTCATCCGGAAGATCCGTATTTATTCCAAAACTCAATAAAAGGAGTGGGAATTTCCACAGATTTCACTTTATGGGTTGGGATGAGATAATCACAAATACGGAAGGTTGGAAAGAACCCAAACTTGCCATGGAGGAGGAGCTTACCGATATTGATCTGTTTATTATTCCTGCTCTTGCTGTTTCTCTATCGGGGCATCGGGTCGGTTACGGAGGAGGATATTACGACAAACTTCTCAAACAAACTTTCGCCCCAAAGGTAGTTTTGGCTTATGAATTTCAGGTATTCAGCTATATTGAATCATCCTCCAGGGATATAAAAGTTGACAAAATTGTGACTGAAAGGAGAATCATCAATACTAGAGAGACTGAAGTGTTTCAGCCTGAAAATCTAAATCCATAAACAGGCCAATTTTGAAATTTAAAAATTTTCTTAAAATCTATCTTTCAGCGTTGCTTCTCCTATTTATCCTTGAACGCTTTGACATAATAAATCTTACTTTCCTGGCAGGAATTGCTCTTGCCGGTATTGTTTTTTCAACAATTGCCGTCTATTATGTTTTTGGTAAACAGGAATATTTGAATCTTTTCTTATTATCCGCTGTTTTTTTTGCGTCTCTTGAATTTCTTATTATCGAGTTGTTTGAGGTTAATAATCTTAATGCACCATTGACGGGAACTGTAATATTTATTGCAGGACTTTCGATTTTAATGCTGTGGTTTGATGATTTAAAAAAATATTATTACCTGCTAGGAGGTATTATTATCTCAATTGCGGGATGGTATTTGATCAAAGCCGGGCTCAGGTTCCCGTTCGAATTTATGTTTATTCCGGAAAGGTTCGGAATATTTGATTTATTCCCAATTTTACTTATCGGAATTGGAATATATTATCTGCTGCGAAAACGCTGATCAGTTATTCAGTAATAATTGCCCCGAAGGATTACTTGCGCCGCCTCTCTCTTCGATTGTAATAAAAGTTTCCAGATTATTATTCATATCAAAAACCGGCAATTCGGATATCTCAAAGAATTTTTTACCGGGTATCGGTACAAAAGTAAGAATTGCAAATGTTTGTCCACCTGATTTAACCCATAACTGAAATTCGGAATCATTTCCAGGTGAAGGCAGGTTGTATATGTGCAGCAAACCTTTGCCGGAGCTTTTTGAAAGCATAAATTTAGCGGAGTAATCTTTATCTGCGGCCGAAGATTTAAGGTTAAAAGTAGTAATATCGCTAAGATTAAAAAATTCCACAATACTCAGATAATTTTCACGGAATGAGGAATTATCCCGCACTTCAGTAGTAACCTCCTGAAGTGCGGCGGAAATATCATTTAGTCTGTTGTCGGTGATTGTGTATAATATAAAAATACCGGCTGTCATGAGGATAATAATCAAAGCTATTCCGCTAAAAATCAGCAAACTGTAGTTTTTTGCGGTGCCAGTATTCTCAATCTTGTCTATCTGCTCTCTCCTATGTCTGATCTTCTGCATTATCGGGTTTTCTTCATCAACAGCACTCTCAAAGGGTGAAGGTTCGGCAGATGGCAAGGCTGGTTCAGGAATAACCGGGATTGATGCATTTTTGATTTCAGGTATCAAAGTGGCGGTTTTCTCAGCCTTTTTTTCCGGAATTGTTTTCATTTTCTCGGGAATGTCTGATTTTTCCTCTGCTTTTTTATTCTCCGATTGTTTTTCGCGTGGTTTCTTTGCAGCTTCTATTTTATCCTTCAATTCCTCATTGAGACTGAGCAATTTTTTTGCAACACTTTGTTTTAATGCATCGGAAGGTGTTTCCGGTGATTCAAGCAGCGGAAGAATTGAGATGATATTCTGAAGTTCACTAAGCCGTTTTGCAGGTAGTTCACCTCCCGTTTCAATATACTCTTTAAAGGAAAGATAATTTTTTGCATCCATGCATCCTGCAGCAAATGCGCTGATCATTTCAATTTTTATATTTTCTGACATGGTTAAACTGCCTCCATAACATTATCCCGTAAACTTGACATTACCGTTCGAACTTTATTTCTGACTGTCTCTACCGGAATATTCAATTTTTTGGAAATTTCATCAATGGTCAGACCCTCAAAATAAGCTAATGTTATTACATATTTCTGAGCGTCTGTAAGTTTTTCCCACGCATGTTTGATTTTAGGAAGAAGGGACATCGCGCTTTTAAGATCCAACTGATCAATATCAGGATCTAATACCGGGATTATATAATCGTTCTCATAATGCTCATCATATGCTGGTATTTTATTTTCTTTATCCCTTTCTCTTCTTAAAATGTCAACAGCAACATTTCTTGAAAGCATCATGATCCACACAAAAGGGTTGCCGAATTTTATATGAAATCTGTCTGATTTTTTCCAAATTATCGCGAAAACCTCAATTACTGCATTTTCAGACTTTTCATTTTCCTGGAGTATTTTTTTTATGAGTGTCAGTACTGAAACAGCATAACGGTTATATATTTCTTCGATCGCTTTCGGGTCAAATTTCTTTATATGAATAAACAGGTCAAGATCATCGAGTTCTTTGTAATCAATTGACACCTGGCACCCTGAGATTATTTTAAATAATAGATTTATTAAACTAAAATATAAAGTTAAAATAATCAATAATACAAAGACCTTAATGAAGTATTCATTTCATTTACATAAAATTTGTGATTCCTGGCATCAGTTTTTGTTTTTTCTTCTATCAAAGGCAAACATTCAATTCTTTTTGTTGACTATTTCTGAATGCAGAATTCGGTTATTTACCTGTAAAGAAACAAAAAATTGATCGGTTTTAATATTATATTGTTTTTGACGACCCTCACCGAAGGGAGTAAAAAAATGCTAAGGCTTTATTATATTTATTATTTAAATATTTTGGGGATAGAATGTTAAGTTCCGGAGAGATCAGGAAACAATTTTTAGAATTTTTCAAATCAAAAAATCATAAATTAGTTGACAGTTCACCAGTTGTTCCATTTGACGATCCAACGCTTCTTTTTACCAATGCAGGTATGAATCAGTTCAAGGATGTGTTTCTGGGTAATGGACACAGGGAATATTCGAGGGCTGCCGATACACAGAAATGTATAAGAGTCAGCGGCAAACACAATGACCTCGAAGAAGTTGGTCACGATACATATCATCATACCTTTTTCGAGATGCTTGGTAATTGGTCATTTGGAGATTATTACAAAGCCGAGGCAATTGAATGGGCTTGGGAATTACTTACAGAGGTCTGGAAACTGCCTAAAGAAAGATTATGGGCAACAGTTTACCGCACTGATGAAGAAGCAATTGAAATATGGAAAAACAAAACTGATATTCATCCCGATCATATACTGAAATTTGATGAGAAGGATAATTTCTGGGAGATGGGCGAGACAGGTCCCTGCGGCCCCTGTTCCGAGATTCATATCAATTTATCTGATGATTACGATAATCCCGAACATGTAAATGCTGGTACACCTGTCTGTATGGAAATATGGAATCTTGTTTTCATTCAGTACAACAGAGATGAATCCGGTAAACTAACAGAACTGCCGGCTAAGCATGTTGATACAGGTATGGGATTTGAACGAATCGTTGCAGTTTTACAGGGTAAAAGTTCCAACTACGATACTGATGTTTTTATGCCGATTATCCGAAGTATTGAAGAATTAAGCGGGTCATCATACTCAGGTGAAAAAAATCAGATTGCAATGCGGGTTATCGCTGATCATATACGTACTTTGAGTTTTGCTATTGCCGATGGTGCAGTCCCCGGAAATGAGGGGCGTGGCTATGTTTTGAGAAGGATTTTACGAAGGGCTGCAAGATATGGAAGAAAAATAGGTCTTAATGAGCCATTTCTTTTTAAACTTGTGGACATTCTGGCTGAGAATATGGGGGAGACTTTTAAGGAGTTGATCACTTTCAAGTCGAATGTTATAAGGATTATCAGAGCGGAGGAAGTAAGTTTTAACAATACTTTGGATAGAGGAATTGAGTTATTTGAAGAAATAATTAAGAACAATTCCACGGAAATGAACAAACTTATTGGTGGTGAGCATGTATTCAAATTATATGATACTTTTGGGTTTCCGCCTGATCTAACCAGGGTAATGGCTAGTGAAAAAGGATTCGACATAGATGAAACCGGCTTTGAAAGATTGATGAATGAGCAGAAAGAGCGTGCCCGCAGCGCTCAACGAGATAAAACTGCTGTCAATACGGTGAATTTTGATTCACTTGATGATTTCGATTTGTCAGATAATGTTGAAACAATTTTTACCGGATATAATGACTTAAGCGTTGACTCAGTGGTTAAGGGATTCAGACAGGAAGGCGACAGGTATTACATAATACTTGATAAAACTCCATTTTATGCTGAAGCCGGAGGGCAGGTGGATGACACTGGTTATTTAGTTGTCGGTAAAGAAAAGATGAAAGTTCTCGATCTGCAGAAATTAAAAAACCAGGTAATACATATTGTTGATAACCCAAATGGTGTTCTGCTCGAAAAAGACCTTCAAATAAAAGCCATTGTTGATTCAGACAGACGTTGGGCTGTTATGAGGAATCATTCGGTCACACATTTTCTGCATAAAGCGCTAAGGAGTTTAATTGGAACACATATTCAGCAGGCAGGTTCGTATGTGGGCCCCGATAGACTGAGATTTGACTTTACCCATTTTGAGAAATTGACAGCTTCGCAAATAGCTGAAATTGAACGTGAAGTTAATTCAAAGCTAAGGCACAATATCCCTTTGATCCATCACAGGGACGTTCCTTTTGAGGATGCAAAAAATATGGGAGCGCTTATGTTTTTCGGCGATAAATACGGTGAGAAAGTTAACGTGGTACAGTTCGGAGATTATACTCTGGAATTTTGTGGCGGAACCCATGTGAAAAACAGTGCACAGATAGGGCTTTTCAAAATTATTAGTGAATCTTCCATTGCAAGCGGAATCAGGAGAATTGAAGCAGTTACCGGTGAAGGGGTGGAATTACTTATCCGGCAGCAGGAGGAAAAAATAAAATTGGAACAGCAAAAAATTCTTGAATTGCATGACGAAAAAAAGAAAATTGAGAAAGAACTTTCTGAATATAAACTCAAGGAAAAACTTAATCAGACCGCAAAATTATTGGCTAATCCTCATAAACTTGAAGATTTTGATTTAGTTTATGGGCAGGTTGAAGTTGCGGATAATGAAGAACTTAAAGCGCTTGCTGATGAAATCAGACTAAAAATTAAAAACGGAATCGGGGTACTCATTTCAGAAATGAAGGGAAAGGTTGGAATCGTTTGTGTTGTTTCCGATAACCTCGTCTCAAAGGGAAGGTATTCAGCAGGTAAAATTGTTGCAAGGGTCGCCAAACTTGTTGATGGCGGCGGCGGTGGACGTGATCACCTTGCAACAGCCGGCGGTAAAAATGTTGAAGCAATTCCTTCGGCTCTTAGAGAAGTACCGTCAATCATTTCTTCATTTTAAGAAATGCATTTTTTTTATATATTGATTATTCACAAAATATTTTTTTAACTATCACTACTTGCACGGGTCCACTTCAGGACCCGTTTTTTTGTTCCCGGCCGAGATCTAAAATTTGAATTAATCAATCGACTTGAAGAAATTTTAATTTTACGGAACGGCTCAATTTACTTAAATTTGACTGATTGAATTTAATTTTTCCGGAAATTTTTATACCAGATAGAATTTAGCCTGGAGAGATGCCAGAGTGGTTGAATGGGACGGTCTCGAAAACCGTTGTTCTGCTTACGTGGGACCGAGGGTTCGAATCCCTCTCTCTCCGCAATTCCAAGCGTTTTTAATGCACACATAAATTGAACAAATACTTTTTTATTTACCTCCTGCCTTCATTCATTATGACCCGAACGGGAATTACAGAGTATTTTAAAAATTATTAACAAATACAAGAATAGATATTATGACAAAAATTTATGAAAGTCTCAAAGAAAAAGATCTTTCAAAAGTAGAAAACCATTATCTGAAACTCTCCGGAAAAAAGCTTTATTATCCTCCCACAGAAAAAATACCAATTATTCAGGTAAGTAATTTCCCGGAACTCGGAAAGCTTACCGCGTTGAGATTTATTGAATGGGTTCAGCAGAATCCTGGCGGAGTAGTCTCACTGCCTACAGGAAAGACGCCCGAGCACTTTATTAAATGGGTGGGATATTATCTTCGTAACTGGCAGAAAGAAAGTGTTGCAAGCGAACTCAAAATAATGGGCATCGATCCTGGAATAAAGCCTGATATGCAGAGTTTGTATTTCGTTCAGATTGATGAGTTTTATCCAATTGACTCTTATCAGCATAATTCATTCTATTACTATATACAGCGTTATTACTTCAAAAATTTTGATCTTGATCCAGCCAAAGCTATGCTAATTAATGTGAATGAGATAGGAACTGCGGACAACCTACCTCTTGGACAGATTTTCCCGGATAAGGTGGTTGATCTCTCGCTAAGAACACGCTATGCTTCAAACAGGATTGAAAGACTTCAGAAACGGACAATAGAAATAGTGGATGAATTCTGCACCACCTATGAGAAAAGACTGCGGGAACGGGGCGGAATCGGCTTTTTCCTCGGCGGAATTGGTCCGGATGGACATATTGGTTTTAATGTGCAGGGAAGTGATCATTTTTCCACAACAAGACTAATGCATACAAATTACGAAACCCAGGCTGCTGCTTCAACTGACCTGGGAGGAATAGAAATTGCCCGCAACCGATTAGTAATAACGATTGGTCTGGACACGATTACTCACAATAAAGAGGCTGTTGCAATAATTATTGCCGCCGGAGAGGCTAAAGCAAACATTATAAGGGATTCAATCGAGAATGTTTCAACCAACAAGTATCCGGCTACCGTGCTTCAAAATCTAAAAAATGCAAGGTTCTATCTGACTTCAGGAGCTGCGATCAGGCTAAAAGAGCGAAGGTATGTTGCGATGGAACAGGAAAATCCTTTAACTCAGAAATCTGTTGAGCGGGCGATAATTAATCTGGCCGTAGAAAAAAACAAGCCTCTTGTTGAACTGACAAAGGAAGATTTCAAATCAGATAAATTTGGGAAACTGGTTCTTGAACGCACGAAGAAAACACCTCAGGAAATTTCGGCTGAAATTAATTCCGGGTTAACAAATAAACTGAAAAATGGTTTAGTAACCGCACGCGACCAGGTGATACTGCATACCGGTCCTCACCATGATGATATAATGCTTGGTTATTTGCCCTATGTAGTTCATCTTATCAGGGAAGCAACAAATCAGAACTATTTTGCAACTATGACAAGTGGTTTTACGAGCGTTACGAACGCTTATATGCTTGAGGTTGTTGAGGCTTTGAAAGAATTTATAGATGAACCTGATTTTATTGCAAGATTTAATAAAAGGTATTTCGATCCTGAATTTGCCGAGGGGAAAAACAGAGACGTCAATCTTTATTTGGATGGCGTTGCCCTTCATAGCAGGACTCTCAAAAAAGAAGCTCTGGCAAGAAGACTTGTCAGGAACCTTGTTGAAATTTATGAAGAGGATAACCCAAAATATCTAAGGAACAGAATTGATGAGTTATCTAATTACTTCAACACGCAATATCCCGGAAAAAAAGATATACCTCATGTACAAAAATTGAAAGGAATGCAGAGGGAATTTGAAGAAGAAATTGTATGGGGTTATTTTGGATTTAATCAGGACAGGGTCTGGCATCTGAGACTTGGATTTTATCAGGGTGAGGTATTCACCGAAACACCTGAAATGGACAGGGATGTAAGACCGATTCTCAATTTGTTAAGAAAAACTAAGCCGACAATCGTAACGGTAGCTTTGGATCCGGAAGGCAGCGGACCAGATACGCATTATAAAGTGCTTCAGGCAACAAGCGAAGCACTTAAATTATATGAAAAAGAGACAGGGAATAAGGACATAAAAGTCTGGGGTTACAGAAATGTGTGGTACAGATTCCATCCTGCCGAAGCCAATATTTATATTCCAACCAGTATTAATAGTTTCGCAATATTGGAAAACTCATTTATGTATGGATATGGATCACAAAAAAATGCCAGTTTCCCAAGTCATGAACTTGACGGGCCTTTCTGTCGTCTTGCTCAGCAGATTCAAGTGGAGCAATACGAAAAAATAAGAACTTGTCTGGGCAAAGATTTCTTTGTTGCAAGTGAAATGCCCAGGCTCCGTGCAGCGCATGGTCTTGTTTTCCTGAAAGAACTTACACTTGAAGAATTCTATCAGAACACAATGGAATTAAGAAAATCGACTGAGAAACAATAGCAGGCATTTTGTTCATGTTTCTTGTGTGGAAACAATTTTAAGATTCATCAGAAAGAATGTTAAGAAGTGATCTTTAAAATAAAAAACCCGCAAAAAGCGGGTTTTTTATTGCGGAGAGAGTGGGATTCGAACCCACGGTACCCTTGCGAGTACACTACCTTTCCAGGGTAGCCAGATCAACCACTCCTGCATCTCTCCGTAAAAAGCGATTCCAAATATACTTTTTTTATTCGAATATTTAAAGCAAATATTCGGTCTTGCTTTTGGTCATTTAACACTCCAACCCGGATGTTTTTTAGTTTTCCCCAATATATGAAAGTCCGATATACACATATTCTCTTAAATAAGAATTTTTAGTGATCAATTCCGATCTAAGACCAATTATACCGCTGAATTTGAATATGGTATATTTATTGATGTCCTAAAGTACTTTTAAATATTTTTTAATTAAGTACACTAAGGAAAATTTGTTTCACGAAATAATCAACAAAGAAGAGGATTTAAGTAAAGAAGAAATTGTTTATCTGTTAAAACTTTCAGATAAAAATGAACTTCATTTCTTATATCAGAGGGCAGACGAAATTCGCCGGCAATTCTGTGGTGACGGCATTCATCTGCGTGGTATTCTCGACTTTTCGAATTATTGTGAGCAGAATTGTCTTTATTGCAGTCTGAGAGAAGAAAATATTTCTCTTGAGCGTTATCGGATGACACCTGAGCAAATAATTGAAGTTGTTCGGGCAGCTTCAGCTCAAGGTATAAGAACTATTATTCTGCAATCCGGGAAAGATACTTATTACGATACAGATGTGATCGCCTATATCTTATACCAAATAAAACAGAGTACGGATCTGGCAGTTACACTTAGCCTTGGTCCCAGAGGATTTGATGAATACAAAGCCTGGAAGATGGCTGGAGCTGACAGGTATCTTCTTAAGCATGAAACTGCAAATAGCGAATTATTCACCTATTTCACGGATGGTTTAATAAGGGGAAATGAGCGTATTCAGCATCTCCGCTTCCTAAAAAGGTTAGGTTTTCAAACTGGTACAGGAAGTATTATCGGTTTGCCAAACCAGACGATTGAGGATATAGCCGATGACCTTGTTCTTAGCCGTGAACTTGATGTTGATATGGCAGTTTTTTCACCATTTATTCCTTCGGCATTCACTCCGTTGCAGAATATGCAGATATGCAATTTCGATGAAGCTATTAAAACCATTGCAGTTGCAAGAATAGTACTGAAAAATTGTCATCTTCCGGCAGTGACCGGACTGGATATATTGAATAAAGCAGGACGTGAAATTGCTCTGAAATCTGGCGCAAATGTTCTGATGCCGAATTTTACCCCTGAACCTTTTCTGACAAAAAAAAGATTGCAAAATTTCTCAAACAAACGATATCCGGATTATACCTCCCCGCAACACGAAATATCAGTAAAATTGGAAAGATTAGGCAGGTTTCTTTCTATTGACCGGGGCGATAGTCTTAAAAAATCACACCTTGTAAAATAACCTCTGAGACGACCTTGTTCTGACCGGAAACTTTATTCACTGAATATTGTTTATTAGTTATTTTTGTTAATCCTATTCTCTCATTAAATTTGGAATCTTAAAATAAAGGACTTCGAAATTGAAAAACATTTTTAAACTTTGTGCTTTTTTTCTAATGGTTCTAATTATTTCAGCATGTGGCGGAAAACCGGATACCGATTATTACAACAATGCGACCAAATTACTGAAAGATGGTAAATATGAAGAATCTTTGACAGAATTTGAAGCATTATTACAAGCCCATCCGGAAAGTGAATTTGCCTGTAATGCTAAATTTGAGATAGCAAAACTCTATCAGGGGAAAGTTGTAAAAACATCCGGACCCTATGAAAGCGGCAAAAAATCAGTGGATTATTTTGAAAAAGTTTACACTGATCATCCCGACAATCCATTAGCTCCACAGGCGTTGTTTATGGCCGGCTTTATATATGCAAACGAATTAAATGATTTAAATCGTGCAAAAGATAATTACGAACTCTTTCTTTTGAAGTATCCTCAGAGCGATCTTGCAGATGACGCAGAAATGGAATTACAGAATCTTGGAAAAACTCCTGAGGAGATTCTACAGAATGTGGTTCCTCAATAGCAGGGTGATTAAAAATTAATTTCGCTGATACCAGAAAATTTCTTGATCCGGTCTTTATCTCAACTCTCGATTCTCTTGAGTTAAAGGCGAGATACGTTGTTGAAGGATTTCTCACAGGTCTTCATAAAAGTCCATTTCATGGTTTTAGTGTTGAGTTCAGTGAACATCGTCCATATATGCAGGGCGATTTTATTAAGAATATTGATTGGAAAGCGTACGCTAAAACAGATAGATATTATGTTAAACGTTATGAAGAAGAGACCAATCTTATCTGCAATCTTATTCTTGACATAAGTAAATCAATGGATTTTAAGCATTCGGGTAATATCACTAAACTTGAATACGGTAAAATACTCGCTGCGTCTATTTCTTATCTGCTTATAGGTCAGAATGATGCCGCCGGACTTGCTCTCTACTCTGATAAAATTGAAGACTATCTGATTCCAAAATCCACACGTCTGCATGTTGCTTCAATCCTGAAGTCGCTTTCTACGCATTCTTCATCCGGGACGACCAATACTGCCGCGTCACTAAATAAAATTGCTGAAAAAATAAAACGCCGCGGGCTTGTTATTATTATTTCTGATCTTTTCGATGACTCCTCAAAAGTGCTTCAGGCGCTTAAGCATTTTCGTTATAAGGGGAATGAGGTAATAGTTTTCCAGATATTGGATAAAGTTGAGATGGAATTCTCATTTGGGAAGGATGCAATTTTTGTAGATAAGGAAACTGCGGAGGAGATGACGACTATGCCGTTTCAGGTTCAGAAGGCTTACAATTCCGCATTTTCAGAATTTCTGCGGACTATCAAATCTGAATGTGTGAATCATAATATAGATTATAATCTCATCGATACTACCACTCCATTTGATAAAGCAATTCTTAATTTTTTCAAAAAAAGAAGCCACCTGAATTAAGTGGCTTCTTTTAATTCTTTGTTTTAGTTCTTCACGAGTTTCTGTACTTCCGCAAAATATTTTGAAATATATTCCTCAGCAAGTTCAATTGTTGCAGCTTCAGCGATGCAGCGGATTATTGGTTCAGTGTTCGATTTGCGGAAATGGACCCAATGGTCAGGAAAGTCTATTCTAAGCCCATCATCAGTATTAATTATTCCTGATTTATAAACTGCTTTAAGTTTTTCAAGAACTTCATTAGGATCGATACCACTCACATTAATTTTACTTTTTGCAATATAATATTGAGGGAGCGCCTGTTTTAATTCCGACATTTTTCCCCCGAATTCAAGCAGATGCTGGAGGGTGATCACTGCACCCACCAGAGCATCCCTGCCATAATGAAGTGCAGGATAAATTACTCCGCCACTGCCCTCGCCGCCTATTACTGCATTAACTTCTTTCATTTTTACTACGACGTTTGCCTCACCAACAGGCGATCTGAAAACTTCGCACCTGAAAGATTTTGCCACATCCTCAACAGCACGTGTTGTCGAAAGGTTAACAACGATATTTCCGGGATTTTTTCCAAGGACAAATCTCACGGCCTGTGTAATGGTGTTTTCCTCACTGAACGGTTCTCCTGTTTCTGTAATAAGAACTAGTCTGTCAACATCCGGGTCAACAACGATGCCTATATCAACATTATTCTCGCGAACCGCTTTTATTGTGTCAATAAGATTCTCAGGCAATGGCTCGGGAAGACGAGGGAAAACACCGGTCTTTTCACAGTTTATGGGTATTACGGTGCATCCAAGTTCCTCAAGCAGCCGGGGCATAATATATGACCCTGCCCCATTTACACAGTCGAGAAGAACTCTGAATTTCCTCTTTCTTATCTCTGCAATATTAATGTGCTGCATTGATAACACATCCTTAAAGTGATTATCCAATCCTTCGTTCGAGACCGAATACTTACCAACGTTCTCCCAATTAGTGTAGCTCTGGGCATTCTCAATTAAATTCAACATAAGTTTATTCTCATCCGGAGTCATAAACTCTCCCTTTGAATTCAAAAGTTTAAGTGCATTCCACTCATTAGGATTGTGGCTGGCGGAAATTTGAATTCCTCCCTGACAATTTAACTTGTTAACATTATAGAGTACTGTCGGCGTTGGGCAGATACCTATATCTATAACATCCAGGCCTTTTGCCAACAATGTGCCGGCAACAATGTTCTTTACCATTGTCCCTGTAATTCTACCATCACTACCAAGAACAACTTTCCCTTTCCCAATAAATTCTGCATACGCCGAAGTATATTTAACAAGAGTGTGTGGATCGAGACCATCTCCAACGATTCCTCTAATTCCGGATACACTGACCATCAATGTTGGCATATAAATTCCTCCTTAAAGTCACTAAATGTCTGAAAAATAAAAATTGAATGAAATTAATATAGAAAAATCCCGGTATAAAACTTTTAAAATGTTAAATATTATATATTTAGAAAAATAAGTTTGAAAATACTTTAGCACATTCCTATTTTTAAAAGAATTATCTTTAATTATCAACATCTTCAATTCTAATCAAGGTGGTACTATGATCCATTCTAATACCAGAATGATCTTACTTATCCTGTTCTTCGGCATTTTTACATGTTTATATGGAAGCACAGGTAAAATTGCCGGTACAGTTATTGAAAAAGAAACTGGGGAACCTCTTCCTTTTGCAAATGTCATGATCGAGGGTTCTACTCTTGGAGCAGCAACCGATCTTGAAGGCAATTTTGTTATACTAAATGTTAAACCGGGTGTGTATTCTGTGACTGCTTCAATAGTTGGATACCAGAAACAGACAATAACTGACGTGAGAGTAAGTTCCGGATTCACAACTAAATTAGCTTTTAGTCTTTCTTCCGGATCTATTAATTTACCAGCAGTTATTGTTCAGGGCGAAAGAAATCCCCTGATAAGACAGGATAACACAAATCCTACGGTATCAATAACATCAGAAACGATCGATGAGCTGCCAGTCGATCAGATTTCAGACATTTTACGTCTCCAGGCTGGTGTTGCTGTTGGAAATGACGGACAGCTCCATTTCAGAGGAGGCTATGGGAACGAAGTAGCATATACACTTAATGGTGTTTCGCTTAATGACCCATACGGAAATAATTCAGCGATAGGTCTGGCGACAAATGCCGTTCAGGAGGTTTCTGTCTCAACAGGCACATTCAGCGCTGAATATGGAAATGCTCTTAGCGGAATTGTGAATTATGTGACTAAAGAAGGTAGTGATAAATATACTTTTAGTCTAAGGGCTTATGGCGGTGATTATGTTTCGGGACGTACGTCGCTTTTTAATAATATTGATGATATTGATCCGCTGAACCGTGCAAGAACCGAATTGACTTTTGGGGGACAGATTCCTGAAATCCCGCAGGCAAAGTTTTTTATTTCCGGAGTTTTCGAGAATTCAAAAGGTTACATATACGGTAACAGAATCTATAATCCATATGATTCTTATCTGACGGTGACCGAGTTTCCAACCGGTGATCCAAGAAAAGGTACATCTTCAAGTTCACCATATTATTTTAATCCCTATGGTACTGATTCTACCGGATTACCAACTGGCGACGGTGATATTGTGCCTTTGAATACCTCTAGAAACATCAATCTTCAGGGAAATCTTAGTTATAAATTTACTCCGACGCTTAAATTGAAACTTGAAAGCGTGTTCGAAGACGGAGTGAGCAATGGCGGCGGCGGGCTCGGTACGTATGAATCAAAATACAATCCGGATGCGCTTGGTAAGTCCTACAGCAGGTCTTATCATAATGCTTTGGAATTTACTCATACGGTTAGTCAGTATATGTTTTATACATTACAGGCATCATATACAGACAATTACGGCAAATATTATTTATACGAAGATTATGATGATCCTCGGTATCTTCCTTCCTCAATTTATGAGAGAACTCTGGGGAATACCATTTTTATTACCGGCGGTACCGACAATCTTAGGTTTTTCCGCCAGACAACAACCAAAGGAATTAAAGGCGATCTTGTAGCGCAGTTGTTTGGTAATCATGAAGTTAAGTTTGGATTTGAAGGCAGATTTTTTGATATGAATGTCGAATCTTACTCCGTGGAAATTGGGAAATTTGATCCTAATGCAGAAGGTAATTTCGGGAGTCTCAGCACTTTCGATATGTTCGATCCCACAACACAGATAATAAGAAGGATTCCTTCAGACACTTCATTATATACTTATTATGAAAGGAAACCTTCCTCTTTTTCTGCCTACCTGAGAGATAAAATTGAACTTTCAAGTTCTATGATTCTTAACCTTGGTTTAAGGTATGAGTATTTTAACCCCAATGCTTATTATAATGACAATTTGTCAGAAGAATATCAGACTGAACTCGAAGGGAGCATGTTCCAGAATCTTAAAAAGGCTTCTGTAAAACATATGCTTTCACCAAGATTCAGTGTCTCATATCCTATTACTGACCAAGGGATTATCCGTTTTTCATACGGACATTTCTATCAGAATGGGTCTTTATCGTCACTTTACAGGAATCCGAATTTCTTTACACGGCTCGGAGCAACACCATCTTTCGGAAATCCTGATGTTGAGCCACAGAAATCTGTTCAGTATGAAATGGGTCTTCTTCAAGGGCTGACGAATGATCTCAGACTTGAGTTGACAGGTTATTATAAGGATGTAACGAATTATATCTACACACAATCAGTATTTACTTCCCGCGGGAAAGAGTATAGTGTTCTGACAAACCTTGCCTATACTAATGTGCGTGGTGTTACACTTTCTCTCTTCAAAAGGAGAAGCACTGAAAGTATGGTTCAGGCGGGTCTCGATTATACTTTCCAGATAGCTGAAGGAAATAGAACTGCACCGCAGGAAGACCTGTTTTTCTCCGAAGTATCCGGAAAACAGACTGAAGTTTTCCTTGTCCCGCTCGATTTTGACCGTCAGCATATTATTAATGCAACAGTCAACCTGATTGAGCCCAATGACTGGACGCTTGGTTTTGTTGCTTATTATCAGACCGGCACACCTTACACACCGAGTCTTCCGGCACAGCTGGTTCCAATAACTTTTATTCAGAATTCTGCCAGCCGCCCAACCCAGTGGAATATCGATATGAAATTTGAAAAATATTTCACCTGGAATAATATCAAGTATTCAGTTTTTCTGCAGGTTGATAACATTTTCGATACTGAAAGAGAAGTTTCAGTCTACGCAAGCAGCGGAAGGGCACTTACCAACGTTGAGCAGATACTGAACGATTATCAGTTTGATGATCTCCGACGCAGGATCAATAATGGTGACCCCGGTCTTATTCCTTTAAGCCAGGTTGACAACTATTATTCCCAAAGACCTCAGAATGTCGGACGTCCGCGTGAGGTTAGAGTTGGCTTTTCTGTAGTGTTCAATTAAGTAATCAGGGACTATCAATAATGAAAATTTATCTTAAAATAATTGCACTTCTGATATTTGGCTTTTCAGGAATTTCGAATGCGCAGATTTATTATGACGAATTCGGAAATATCGATTTGAAAAGGCTTTCAGAAGAAGATGCTAAAAGAATATACGGTGATATGTATGCTCCCAAGATGTTTGTTATTAACGGTGAGCAAAAACTTATCAAAGAATCAATAATTAATGGTAACAAAGTTACGACACTAATTTTCAACTATGGTTCAATATGCGAACCGAATCGTCTTGGCGGTGTAGCTGATCTTGTGTGGAACGGACTTGGATACGGATTTGAATTCGGACCTCTTGCCGCCGCCGAGGTTGTCAACGATTCCGGAAAAGTATATCAGATTGTTTCAGATTCATTTATCCGCTCCAGTCCTCTTCAGGGGGATTATTCTCCTGACAGAACTGAGAAATGGGGATGGCTGCCAAAATCGGGCTATGTTGACCCGGATCAGGACGAGATAGCAAGGCTGAATGCCCCGGATGAGAATGGCGATGGAAAACCAGATTCCTGGCCTGACAGATGGTATTCCGCCGGCGCCGAAAAATATATCTGGCCCGCATTCCTTGGCGATCAGGCAACAGCTCCTGATGAAGAAGTTTATTTCGTTGTTGACGACTATTCGAATAAAGAATTTCCATATTACCCGTTTTCAGGTGATTCTTCCAAAAGGGGAATCGGACTTGATATGGAATGCAGGATAATCCAGTTCAATAACCCGCTTGCTGAAGATATAATATTTCTCGTTTATCAGGTAACAAATGCTTCTGACAAAACTCTGCCTGAAGTTTACTTCGGTATGCACGGTGACCCGCATATCGGGGGAGCTTCGGATTATGCTGATGACCGCGCAGGTTTTGTTAATTCTGAAGGATTCACACTTCAGTCAACTGTTCAGTTTCCTCAGCGGGCAAGAAACATGGTTTATGCATGGGATACTGATCAGACGGGTTCAGGTGGAAAAAAGACAGGTTACTTCGCATGGAAATTCCTTGAATCCCCTTCAGAAGGGAACGACCTTTTCGATAATGACTTCGATGGTATTACAGATGAATCTCCTTTCAATCCTGCTGGTGATTTAATTGATGGTGTGGTTCTTCCACTCAATACCGGTATTACAGATATCGATAAATATACAGCAATTTATGGCGCCCCCAAAATCCGCTATTCAGGTGACGAAGACGGAGACTGGAGCAAGGACAGGGATGATGTAGGTATCGACGGTATTGGTCCTGACTCACCTAACTATCCCGGAGCTGATTATGGCGAAGGCGATGGAAAGCCGACACAAGGCTGGTATCTGGATACTGATGGAAATAATAAATACGATCTTGGTGAACCATTTGATGAGGAACGTCTAACAAATTACAAATGGGCAGGAAGTGAGCCCCAGTTCGGACTTCGAGATATTTCTGAATCCGATCAGATAGGTCTTACAAGTTTTCATGCTGCAGTTTATACGCAGAGTTATCCTAACGTTCCGGCGAACGATCCTCTAATGTGGGAATGGTTATCGGCAGGAAAAGTTGATACTGCAGGACAGGAACTTCTCCTGAAGCAGGGAGACAACATATTTAATTTTGGAACCGGTCCATCTGCTTTAGCACCCGGTGAAACACAGCGTTTTTCAATGTGTATTCTTTTTGGAAATGACCTGCAGGATATGATCTTAAATGCAGAGACTTCAACGAGGATTCTCGAAGCTGACTACCGTTTCGCACAGCCCCCGGCAAAACCTCTTGTTTCAGCAGTTCCGGGTGATGGAAAAGTGACAATATATTGGGACGACAGATCAGAATCTTCTGTTGATCCTCTAACAGGGAAACAGGATTTTCTCGGCTACAAAATTTTAAGAAGCAGGGATTATACTTTTTCCGATGTGGTTACTATAACTGATGGAAGGGGAAATCCTTTCCTGACAGATGCCTATGTTAACGCTGAAACCGGCGAGAGAGGACAATGGCACAAAGTTATTCCTTCTGCCGACCGGGCAGTTTATGTGGGCGGATTTCATCCGGTTGAATATCAGGGCAGAGCAATAAAGTACTATGTTGGGGATCCGGCTGATGAAACCGGACTTGTTCATGAATTTGTTGATACTGACGTGACGAATGGTGTAACATACTATTATGCAGTTGTTGCTTTTGATAATGGTTCTATCGAGGAAGGTAAAGAATTACCCCCAAGTGAAACCCAGGCAGTTATTCTCCGCGATCCGATAACAGGAGAATTAACATTTGATGCAAACACGGTTGGAGTTACTCCCAATCCTTTAGGACTTGGTGTTGTAAATGCCGAAGCCGGACTGATGGGAGTTCCGAATCAGGTTGTCGGTAATTCAACTGGAGACGTCTATGTAAAGGTACTTGATGATCTTTTGGTTCCAGATAAAAAACTATACAAAATTGAGTTTACTCAAAATACTGTTTATAATGTCCTGGACTCCACGGGAGTTACTGATAGAGTGATCTCAAATGATACCGTATTTGTTGCACTCAGCAAGGGCAACATAATCGACGGAAGCGTTACCGTAAGGGATGCAAGCGGAGCTTTAGTCGATACTGCCAAATATCAGGTAAATACCGTATCTGGCAGGATAAGGGCGTCGTCATCAGGCTCGTGGCCTAAAAATGAAGAATTTATGGTCAGTTACAGGTATTATCCGGTTTTTGGAAGCACACTTGTTGATAATACCGATGGAAATCCCGCATTTGACGGCATGAAAGTATATGCCCAGAATAATAAACTTGAACTTGATACTATTAATACCAAGTTCAATAATCCTGATGTAAGTATTTTGGAATTCGCGACTTTCCCGCCTTCTGTTGGTACTTCGAAGATCAATTATCGTGGTGACTGGGAAATCCGGTGGGAAAATCTGGATACAACAGCAACCGGAGACTGGGCAAATATTGGCGGAACTTACAAATCGCTATTAAACGCAAATGTAAATACACCTTTTTCAGTCTATCTTGTAAATCCAACTGAAGTTGAAGCGACATTAAGGATTAATGAGTCGATTCCGGCGAAGCGAGGGAATGGCAGATGGGATTGGGGTGAATCAATAGTTATTCAGCCGCAGGGTGAACCTGGAGCTGTTACATCATATGAAATAGTTTTCAGGATTCCGGCTGATTCGATTAATGATAATCCTGTTTTTCCAAAACAGGGAGATATTTATCACGTAAAAACACTTAAACCATTTCAAACTGGCGATGTCTATGTTTTCGAGACTCAATCAGTCAAATTTAAACCGCAGAATGCTTTAGATAATCTGAGTGATATTTATGTCGTTCCAAATCCTTATGTTGCTTTTTCATTATTTGAAGAACCGGGAAGGACAAGCGACAAACGCGGTGACAGAGAATTACAGTTCAGGAATCTTCCTCCTCAGTGTACTATAAGGATTTACACAATAACTGGTGATCTCGTTGATACAATATACAAAGAAGATGCTTCGAGTTTTGCGAGGTGGAATCTGCTTTCTTATGAAGGTCAGAGAATAGCTTACGGTGTTTATATCTATCATGTCGATATCCCCGGTGTTGGTGAAAAAATCGGCAGATTCGCAATTATTAAATAAGGGGGCGAAAATGACAGATAATCTTTTTTTCGGTAGAGAAAAACTTATGAGAGAAATCAGAATATTTTTTGTGCTCCTGCTAATTCTGGGCTTTGGTTCAAAATCAGAGGCTCAGTTATTTGAAGCAACATCGAAGGTTGGCACAACTGTGGCACAGTTTCTTAAAATTGGAGCAGGTGCCCGTGCAACGGCATTAGGCGGAGCTTATACAGCAGTTTCAGATGATATCTATTCGGTTTACTGGAATCCTGCAGGTATAGCAACTTCTTCAAGTCAATTCCAACTTACATTCAATCACGCTGAGTGGCTTGCTGATATGTCCTATGATTATGCTGCCGGAGCCATTAATCTTGGCGAATTCGGTACACTTTTTGCGAGTTTGACTAATTTTCAGGTCCCTGAGGAAAAAGTCAGAACTGAAGAAAGTCCCGAAGGAGATGGCAGAGTTTGGGATGCGGGTTCAATTGCCCTTGCAGTCGGTTTTTCCAAAATGCTGACCGACAGATTTTCCATCGGTATGACTGTAAAGTATATCAGGGAAGCAATATGGAACAGTTCATCCTCGGGGTTTGCAGTTGATTTTGGAACCCTTTACAGGACGCCGTTTAATGATTTAATGATCGGTGCCGCAATCTCCAATTTTGGGTCAAAGATGCAGCTCGATGGCAGAGACATTTATTTTAATACCGATCCGAATGATAATGGTGATACCGGACCAAACAATATTCCATCCAATTACAGAATGGAAGAATTCGATATCCCGCTTACGTTTCGGGTGGGGCTTTCAATGCCTGTTATTCAGACTCGTTTTATCAAGGTTCTGGCAGCGGTTGACGCAACTCATCCTAATGATAATACTGAATATGTAAATTCAGGACTCGAAATCGCATACGATGATATGTTCTTTATCAGAGGTGGTTATCGTTCCTTGTTCAAGCGGAATTCCGAAGAAGATTTCACTTTCGGCGCAGGAATCAAATACGGTTTCACTGATAATTTAAGAGTTGTTATTAATTATGGTTATGCTGATTTTGGACGACTGAAAGACGTACAGTTTTTTGACATTGGCTTGATCTTTTAGCTCTTCACAGGGGGCTGAAATGAAATGGGCTTAACAAGCTTCTTTCATTTCGGCTCCTGTTTTTTATGATTAAAAATGTGCAGATCATTGATTCCTTGCTGAGGGAAAGATTTGGAATTCCCTACAAACAGGAGATACCGCCTGAACCTCTTGAGATGTTGATTGCGACGATTCTCAGCCAGAATACCAACGATAAAAACTCACACAAAGCATATCTGAATCTAAGGAAAGTTTTTCCTGACCTCAATGATATTAATGGTTCTAATCCACGGGAAATTGAAGAACTGATAAGAGTTGCCGGATTGACTAAACAAAAGTCTATGGCGATTATCAGCTTAGTTTCAGCAGTTTCCGCTGAGGAAATACAAGTATCGAGAAATTATCTCAATAGTCTAAAAGATGATGAGATACTGCAAAAATTTACCTCAATCAAAGGAATCGGCTTAAAAACCGCATCTTGTCTGCTTTTATTTTCACTTCGCAGAGAAGTATGTCCCGTGGATACTCATGTACATAGAATTCTTAACCGCATTGGTCTTGTGAAAACAAGTTCTCCCGACAAATCATTTGAGGTTCTCAGTAAAGTAAAATTTGATAAGGGGACTGCACATTCCTTTCATACAAATATAATCAGGCTGGGTCGGAGTATTTGCAAACCGCAAAAACCAGTCTGTTCTCAGTGCCCGCTAATGGATATTTGTAAATATTCCGAAAAAGATTTATCGGAATCAACAATATTCCGCGGCGGAGATTTTATGTTATTAGATCACGTTTGATGTTCTACTTATTCTTCACGGGAGCTGCTGCTGATGTGGTTAATTTTTGCTCTGCTTAATCCGATTTCTGAAGGTTCAAGAAGTCTTTTTGTCAAAAAAGCATCCCGGGGAGTCAATTCTCTGGTTATTTCATGGTTCAATAACGTTATACCTTTAATACTTTTTACTCCCGGGATATTCTTACTTGATTTACAAATAAATACCAATGTTATTATTGGTGTGACAGGAAGCGCAGTTATAAATGTTGTTGCAGCTATATTATACATGAGAGCCATACAGCATGATAATATCTCAAAAGTGATGCCCATCCTCAGTTTCACACCTTTGTTTCTTTTGGTAACAAGTCCGCTTATGGTAGGAGAAGTGCCTAACAAGACTGGTCTTTTGGGAATAATTCTGCTGGTGATTGGTTCATATATTCTTAATCTCGGGCGCGGTAAAAGATCGTTCCTAGACCCGATAACAGGTCTGTTCCGTGAAAAGGGTACCCGGTATATGTTTATTGTTGCAGTAATATGGTCATTATCAGCTAATCTGGATAAGATATCCATTAATAATTCAAATGTTTATCAGCATATAATACTTGTAAACGTCGTGATATTCGTTCTTATGACAATAGTTGTGGGAAGCCGTGGATTACTTAGTTGGCAAACCATCAGACCAGAAATTAAAAATCTGAGTTTTGTCAGCCTTTTCACTACGGGATCATTCGTTTTTCATATGATCGCACTTTCGATGACTCTTGTCGCATACGTAGTAGCCCTGAAAAGGCTATCTGGGCTTGTTGCTGTATTGCTTGGTCATTTCTTTCTTAAGGAGCCGAACATCCGCGAAAGATTTCTTGGCGCTTTAATTATGTTTCTGGGAGTACTTTTCATACTCCTCGCTTAAATCGGATTTCATGTTTTTTTTAAGTACTCAGTTTTTTATATTTACAAGCTATCAAAAATTCGGGATGAATTATGTTAAAGGAATTTGACATCGCGGTTCTGGGCGGAGGGCCTGGTGGATATGTCGCAGCAATCAGGGCTTCGCAGTTAGGTTTTAAAACTGCACTGATCGAAAAAGATAATCTTGGTGGTATATGCTTAAATTGGGGGTGTATTCCCACTAAATCACTATTGAAAAATGCAGAAGTTTATGATCTGGCGAAAAATCACGCAGATGATTTTGGACTTTCTTTCAGTGACCTCTCGTTTGATTTTAACAAAATAATCAAAAGAAGCCGCAATGTTTCCGAGAAAATCACAAAGGGTGTTGAATTCCTTGTGAAAAAGAACAAAATCGACAGAATCAGAGGATTCGGGAAAATTAAAACGAAGAATGAAATCGCAGTTTATGATAAAGATGGCAAAGAAACAGAAAGAATCAGCGCCAAAAATATTATTATAGCAACCGGGGCAAAACCGAGAATTCTGCCCTCGATTCCGGTTGACAGAAAAAGGATTATCACAAGCACAGAGGCAATGATCCTTCCTGAGCAGCCAAAAAAAATGATTGTAATCGGTGCAGGGGCTATTGGTATTGAGTTTGCCTATTTTTATTCGGTTCTGGGCACAGAAGTAACGGTTATTGAGATGCTTGACGCTATTTTACCGGTGGAAGATAAAGAGGTTTCAGCACTGCTTGCAAAATCCCTGCAGAAACGCGGTATAAAAATACACACTGGCACCGTTGTGGAAAGCGCTGTTCCGGCAAAGGATAGTGTGAGCGTAACGATAAGTAAGGATGGTACAAAGGCTACAATTACCGCTGATATTGTTCTCAGCGCTGTTGGAGTCACTGAAAATGTTGAGGGATTTGGATTAGAAGAATTGGGCGTTGAATTGTTTAAAAATCATATTAAGGTTGATAAATCTACATATCGGACTAATATCGACAATATTTATGCAATTGGTGATGTCATTGGCCCCCCATGGTTGGCACATGTTGCCTCGGCTGAGGGGATTCACTGTGTTGAGACAATTAAGGGGCTGAATCCTCATCCTGTAAATTATGATTCAATCCCGGGGTGTACCTATTGTCAGCCGCAGGTCGCAAGTATTGGCTTTACGGAACAAAAAGCGAAAGAACTTGGTTATGATATTAAAATAGGTAAGTTTCCCTATTCGGCAAGCGGCAAAGCTTCCGCAGTTGGTGAAAAGGATGGTTTTGTTAAGATAATTTTTGATGCCAAATACGGCGAACTGCTTGGGGCACATATCATCGGCGGTGAAGCTACTGAGTTAATAGCAGAACTGGGCATGGCAAAAACTCTTGAAGCTACTTATGAGTCTATTGTTAAGACTGTTCATGCTCACCCTACACTTTCCGAGATGATTATGGAAGCTGCTGCAAATGCGTACAATGAATCAATTCATATTTAAGTTTTGGGAGAAAAATGGCTGAAAAAAACAATCCCGGCGATAACGGAGCCACCGTTTTGAAGAAGGAGCCTGATCTTAAACCTACGGGAAAAGTCAATAGTTTTGGGGGACTCACAAAAAACGAATTAATGAATGCTCTCAGAGTTATGTACACTTCACGTTCAATGGATCATAAAGTGATGAACCTGCTTAAACAGGGCAAGTCGTTTTTCCATATTGCCGGAGCAGGTCACGAAGCAACGCAGGTTGCTTTTGGTCTGGCAATGAAAAAAGGTATTGACTGGGCATTCCCATATTACCGTGATATGGCATTTATGCTTGCTATTGAGTCGAAACCAGAGGATATTTTTCTTCATATGTTAGCAAAAGAAGCTGATCCGATGTGTGGTGCCAGACAGATGCCATGTCATTGGGGTTCGAAGGAACTGAATGTTCCCACGCAGTCAAGTCCGACCGGCACACAATATCTTCAGGCTGTCGGCGCAGCCCTGGCAAACGTTAAGAAAGGGATAAATGCAGTTGTGTATGTGAGCAGCGGAGAGGGGACAACCAGTGAAGGTGAATTTCACGAAGCGCTTAACTGGGCAAGCCGTGAGAAAATCCCAGTCGTTTTTGTTATTCAAAATAATAAATGGGCAATCTCCGTCCCGGTTCAGGGGCAGAGTGCCGGTAAAAATGCATCAATTGCTGAAATGGTAAAGGGCTATGAAAATCTTTATCGTCAATCTGTTGATGGTACTGACTTTTTTGCTGTTAATGCTGCGGCACTTACCGCTTTCAAATATGCAAGATCTGGAAAAGGACCTGCTCTTATTGAGGCCCACTGTGTAAGACTTATGTCGCATTCTTCTTCGGATGATCAGAAAAAATACAGACCTCAAGATTCACTTCATGAAGACCTGAAAAATGATCCAATTGAAAAGTTTGTGAAAAAATTGATTGAAAAGGGAATTCTGACTGAACTTGCTTACAGCGAATTTACCAAAGAGATAGATAAACATGTTAATGAGGCTGCTGAATGGGCATTAAGTCAAGCTGACCCGGCGCCTGAATCGGCTGCGAGATTTGTTCTGGATGAGAGTGGTAAAAAGGACAGATTAGAGTATGAAAAAGGTAAACTTGACGGAAAACCCATTGTTCTTGTGGACGCTATTAACCATGCCCTGCGCGAGGAGATGGACAGGAACGATAAAATTTATATGTTCGGCGAGGATGTTGCTGATGGTAAGGGAGGCGTTTTTACTGCGACAAAAGGGCTTTCAACACAATTTGGAAACGAAAGGGTTTTTAATTCGCCATTAGCTGAAGCAAGTATCATGGGAGTAGCGATTGGGATGTCCCTTACCGGATTAAAGCCCTGTGTCGAAGTTCAGTTCGGTGATTATATCTGGCCTGCTTTTATGCAGATGCGGGACGAACTTTCGATGTACCGTTACCGATCGAACAATCTTTTTGAAGCACCCGTTGTTACCCGTGTCGCAATTGGGGGATACATTCATGGCGGACTATATCACTCCCAAAACATTGAGGCTTTTTTTGCACATATTCCCGGCATACTGATTGCCTATCCTTCTAATGCAGCGGATGCAAAAGGACTTCTGAAAACAGCACTGAGATTAAATGATCCGGTTCTGTTTCTGGAACACAAAGGCTTATACAGACAGAGTTTTGCAGTTTCACCCGAACCATCGGCTGATTATCTTCTTCCTTTTGGAAAGGCTAATATTGTTAAGGAAGGAACCGACCTTACAATTGTAACATACGGAGCAATGGTTAATGATTCATTGGTTGTAGCCAGGGCATTGACAGAGGCTGGGCAGTCAGTCGAAGTTATTGATATCAGGACGCTTAACCCCCTCGATGAAGAAACGATATATCATTCGGTAAAGAAAACAGGAAAAGCCCTTGTTGTTCACGAGGATACCCTCACAGGAGGATTTGGTGGTGAAATTGCTGCACGGATTGCAGAAAATTGTTTCACTTATCTTGATGGTCCTGTAAAAAGACTTGGCGCTTTTGATTCGCCGATACCGTATCATCCTAATCTTGAGAATTTTGTTCTTCCCACGAAAGAAAAAATAAAAGCCGCAGCTGCAGAGCTGCTGGCATTTTAACATGAACCGGAGAATTTAATAATGAACGTTGAAGTAGTAATGCCAAAAATGGGTGAAAGTATTAATGAAGGGACTCTCATAAAGTGGCATAAAAAGAAGGGTGATAAAGTCGTTAAAGACGAGATAATTTTTGAAATAAGCACCGATAAGGTTGATACAGAGATTCCTTCACCTGCAGAGGGTGTGCTCAATGAAATAAAAGTTTTTGAACAGGAAACCGTGGAAGTTGGGACAATTGTTGCTATCATAAGCACCGAAGGTGAAAGCGTTCTTCCCGCAGAGCCGGTGAAGGATGAACCGCCCTCAACAACTCAGGTTGGCGGTGAGGTTGTGGATATCCCGATGCCGAAAATGGGCGAATCTGTAATGGAAGGCACAATTACCAAGTGGTTCAAGCAGGTTGGGGATAAGGTTAATAAAGACGAGATTATTTTTGAGATCAGCACCGATAAAGTTGACACAGAGGTGCCTTCGCCCGCTGAAGGTACACTTATCGAAATACTTCTGAATGAGAATGAAACCGGAGAGGTAGGTACAATTGTCGGCAGAATCTCAAAGACCGGTGGATTAAATATTCCGGCTAAAGCAGCACCTGCTCAAATAACACCTGATGAGAAAGTTTTTCAAAAATCAGCCGATGAGAAACCATCAGCAGATACATTCGTAAAAAAATCAACCCCGGAACCTGCACAGGCTGAAAACAGGTTCTATTCGCCATTAGTAATGAGCATAGCCTCAAAAGAAGGGATCGGATACGATGAATTGATTCTGATACCCGGAACAGGTATTGGCGGGCGGGTTTCCAAAAATGATATTCTAAACTATCTAAATATCAGGAACACAGCCAAGATCCCTATGGCCTCGAAATTACAGGCAAATACTGAAAGCATGTCTGCCGTTAAAAGAGAATCAGTCGATAAAACTTCTCCCGCGGGCGTTTACAGCGGCGAGGTTGAAGTAATCCCAATGGATAATATCCGTAAAAGGATTATGCATCACATGATTAATTCACGTGATACGTCGGTGCATGTCACCGCTGTTGTTGAAGCTGATATCTCAAAAATTTACAATTTTATTACTGCGAATAAAGACAGATTACAGCAGCAGGAGGGCATAAAACTCACATACATGCCTTTTATAACTTACGCTACAATAAAAGCGCTGAAGGAGTATCCGCTTGTTAATGCCGTTATTGAAGAGAATAAAATTATTCTTAAAAAGTACATTAATCTGGGGATTGCTGTTGCTGTGGAACCAAATGGGCTTATTGTCCCAAATATTAAAAGAGCGGATGATCTTTCTATCAGGGGACTTGCAAAATCAATTTCACAATTAAGCAGCAAATCCAGGAATAAAGGGTTAACTCCGGAAGATATTATGGATGGGACGTTTACTATTACTAACTATGGCGTTTTCGGCTCTCTTTTCGGAACTCCGATTATTAATCAACCTGAAGTTGCAATTCTTGGACTTGGCGCTGTTACTAAAAAACCGGTAGTAGTTGAGGTTGATGGAATGGATTCTATAGCTATAAAACCGATGATGTATCTGTCATTAAGTCATGACCACAGGCTGGTTGATGGTATGCTCGGCGGAAAATTTTTGAATTCCATCAAAAACACTCTTGAAAATTTCGACGTAAATTTATTTTAAGGACGCGGTAAAATTGATAAACAATCATCAGAGAAAATTTAAGGAAGAAGCTGAAAAGAATAAGTCGGATGTTCTCAGGAAGCCGGATTGGCTAAAAATTAAAATCCCGGGCGGAAAGAATTTCTCTCAGGTAAATAATATTATCAGAAATTCAAGGCTGAATACCGTTTGTGAAGAAGCAAAGTGCCCGAATCTGGCTGAGTGCTGGAATCATGGGACTGCAACTTTTATGATCCTTGGGGATACATGTACAAGGAGCTGCGGCTTTTGTAACGTGAAAATTGGTCTCCCGAACAAACTTGATACTGATGAGCCAAGAAGGGTTGCTGAATCAGTAGCTGAACTTTCACTCAAACATGTCGTAATTACATCTGTGAACAGAGATGAACTCAGAGATGGTGGTGCATCTATCTTTTCCGAAACTATCAGACTTATCAGGCAGAATACCCCTGTATGCACGATTGAGATTCTTATCCCGGATTTCAAAGGAGAAGAAGAGGCTTTCAACATCATAATGGAAAATCCCCCGGATATTTTGAATCATAATTTGGAAACTGTCAAGAGATTATATCATGCTGTGAGACCCCAGGCTAAATACCAGAGGAGTCTGAATCTTATAAATTGGTTCAGCGAGGCGGGTTTGCGCACCAAGAGCGGAATTATGGTTGGTATCGGGGAAACGTACGATGAAGTTCTTGACCTTATGTCTGATCTGAAAGCACATAAATGTGATATCATGACAATAGGTCAGTATCTCCAGCCAACAAAAAAGCATCTGCCAGTTGACAGATATGTTACCCCTGAGGAATTCCTTTCTTATAAAATAGAAGGAATTGAGAGAGGTTTTATGTCTGTTGAATCAGGCCCGCTCGTCCGCAGTTCATATCATGCGGATAAACAGGCTGAGGATCTTTATCATGAAAGACTTAAAGCTCTTTAGGAAAAAAACCAGTAAAAGCTGCCTCGGGCAGCTTTTTTTTTCTTCCTCTCTCAGATAAATCTGTTTTTTTAACCGGCGATTTTTTAATTTATAAACTGCATATTCTTATTTATGAGCATTATTTTCTCATTCACGGAAAGCAATTGTGAATCGGCTGGCTAAAGAGTTCATTTTTATTGACTTAACCAGACGAAAATTCGGAACGGTTTTTGATGAATGAAAATATATTTTGGTCAATATAAGATATATAGGTCTAAATAAAACAGCAAATTTTAAGTAAACGGAGCTGAAATGGCTAAGGTAAAAGGAGATATCATCATAGATATCGAAAAATGCAAAGGATGTGAACTATGCGTTGAAGCTTGTTCGCAGGACTCGCTTACGACTTCAAAAAAAGTCAACTCCAAAGGATACCTGTACATTGTAAAAATCGAGGATAACTGCACAGGCTGTACTAATTGTGCATTAGTCTGCCCTGAGGGTGCAATCACAGTTTACAGGAAAACCGCCAATAGAAAGGAACAGATCGCAAAGATCACTAATGTTACAAAAGACATGACAATTACGGTGAACGAATGAAAGAATTAAAACTCATGAAAGGCAATGAGGCGCTTGCTGAAGCAGCAATCCGAGCAGGGTGCGACGGCTATTTTGGCTATCCAATAACACCTCAATCCGAAGTTCTTGAATATTTAAGCAGAGAAGCAACTGCCAGAACTGGTATGGTCGTTCTTCAGGCGGAAAGTGAAGTTGCTTCTATTAATATGGTTTATGGTGCAGCAGGAACCGGGAAAAAAATAATGACTTCATCCTCCAGTCCCGGCGTAAGTTTGATGCAGGAAGGAATATCATACATCGCCTGTGCTGAACTTCCATGTCTCCTCGTGAACGTAAACAGGGGAGGACCTGGACTTGGTACAATCCAGCCTTCACAAGGTGATTATTTCCAGTCAGTTAAAGGTGGAGGACATGGCGATTATAAACTGATTGTGCTTGCGCCTTCAACAGTTCAGGAAATGTCAGATTTTGTAAAACTGTCATTTGAACTGGCATTTAAATATCGTAATCCCGTAATGATATTAACAGACGGAGCTCTCGGACAGATGATGGAAAAAGTTGAATTATTCCCACAGCAGCCCAGAACAAATGAAATTTATCCTTGGGCAACAACAGGTAAGAAGCACGAAAGAGAAAGGAGTATAATCACTTCACTTCATATACAACCGGATAAAATGGAAGAAATAAACATTCATCTTCAGGAAAAATACCGCACAATTGAAAAAAATGAAGTGAGATTTGAAGAGGTTGATTGTGAAGATGCTGATTTTATTATTCTTGGATATGGACTTGTTGCCAGAATTTGTCAGAAAGCTGCTCAACTTGCCAGAGAAAAAGGATATAAAGTTGGGGTATTACGCCCAATTACGTTATTCCCATATCCAACAGACGTAATCAGAGCTTATTCCGAAAAAGTAAAAGGGATGATGGTAGTTGAGATGAATGCCGGACAAATGGTTGAAGATGTCCGTCTTTCAGTTGAAGGAAGAACTACCGTGGATTTTTACGGAAGAATGGGCGGAATTGTGCCCACTCCTGAAGAAATTCTGGAAGCATTTGAGAACAAAGTTTTAGGGAGGAAATAATGAACGAAAAACAGATGACGGCTCCTGATTCTCATTATGAGCAGATGATCGCCGAAGAATCGATATGTACCACAGAAAATATTGTGTACGAAAAACCGCATACATTGACGGATACTCCATTTCATTATTGTCCGGGTTGTGGTCATGGAGTTGCCCACAGATTAATTGCCGAAGTAATCGAGGAAATGGATATACAGGAAGAAACAATTGGCGTGGCACCTGTCGGCTGTTCAGTATTTGCTTACAATTATCTGAATATTGATATGAGCGAAGCAGCACATGGACGTGCATCGGCAGTAGCAACCGGCATTAAAAGAGTACTTCCTGAAAAATATGTGTTCTCATATCAGGGGGATGGTGATCTTGCGGCAATAGGCACTGCCGAGACTATTCATACATGCAATCGCGGTGAAAATATACTTATTATTTTTATAAATAATGGCATATATGGGATGACCGGAGGTCAGATGGCTCCCACGACACTATCGAATATGAAATCGACAACTTCACCATTTGGGAGAGATACTAATTCAATGGGTTATCCTCTGAAAATAACTGAACTTATTGCCGCTCTTCCCGGCACGTATTATGTGACCAGGCAGTCAGTTCATAAACCGCTGAACGTAAGAAAAGCTAAAAAAGCGATCCTTAACGGATTCCAGTATCAGAAACTTAACAGGGGAACCTGTTTTGTGGAGATAGTTTCAAATTGTCCTTCGAACTGGAAAATGACACCGGTTGAATCGAATAAATGGCTTGAAGATAATATGCTGCCTTTCTATCAGCTTGGAGATATTAAGGTCCCGAAAGAGGAGATTAAATAACATGAATGAAGAAATAATTATTGCTGGATTCGGGGGGCAGGGTGTGCTTTCGATGGGAATGATCCTTTGCTACGCCGGAATAATTGAAAATAAAGAAGTCAGCTGGATGCCATCTTATGGTCCCGAAATGCGTGGTGGAACCGCAAACTGCATCACAATTGTCAGCGATAAAAAAATCAGTTCTCCAATTATTTCAAAATTTGATACGGTAATTGCACTTAATCAGCCATCCGTTGATAAATTTGAAAATGCTATAAAACCCGGGGGTATGATGATTTATGATACCACAAATATTATTAATCCTCCGACAAGAACTGATATTGAAATTGTTGGTATTGAGGGGAGTAATGAAGCAGCAAGGATGAAGAACACTAAGGTTCTGAATATGATAATGCTTGGTGCATTTCTTGCAAAGAAACCGATAATTACAACCGGTAATATTATTGAAGGGTTAAAAAAAGTTTTACCCGAGCGATATCACAATCTGCTTCCCCTTAATGAGGAAGCCCTTTTAAGAGGCATGAAACTCGCTGAGATGGTTGGAGTAAAATAATTAGTATTAAAAGTTTACCCGCCTGAATATTTTCGGGCGGGTTTTTTTCTGCATTAATATTAATAGCAAATCAAATTATTGAATTGAAAAATGGGTTTTCAATCATAAGCAAATTGGAATATCTAATAATTTTTACTTAATAGTCAGGCTTCAGCCGCATTTCCTGCTATCTGCTTCTGTGATTATTTAATTCCAGGCAAGTTCAGCAATGTTCTGTGCGAAAACCATAAACAGTAAAATGTAGCTTTGTTCAGATGCCCATTAGGATACCTGCGATAATTAAGGGAAATCGGAAATCTTAATACACTTATTTACCGAATTTTATCATTTCTTTTGACAGCATCTTCGTCCGGATATTTCTGCCTTGATTTTATTATTGAAATATTTTTTATACAAAATTGGTCTTTTGCGTTTTCAACTTCACTTAATGTAGGGTGTTATTCGCTGATTGTTGAAATGAGAAACTGGAAAAGGTTTAATTGATTACGACTTAACCAAATCTTAACGATTGTTTCACTTTGTGATAATTGTTCCCTAACGTCAAAATATGTATTTTAAGAGTCTAATTTAAATTGAATAAATATGCGCGTTTCTAAACAGATTACAATAATATTCCTGGTGATTTTTGCTTTTGGCTTCCAGGGCCAGGACGATGACCGACTCAAGAAAGTTACTGACGATGACAACACGAAGTACACTAATGTTGGAAATTTAGGGTTAACAGTGACAAATTTTGGGGTTTATGGCCATAGTTTTAGAAAGTGGCCGACACAACCCAATTGTGAATATCCTTTGGGCAGCGGTATAGAACATTTATATAATGGAGGACTCTGGGTTGGGGCTTTCAGGAGTGACAACGCAGCAGGGGCGAACAGGGTTGGTCCTTATGTCACAACATCATCAACTGATCCCACGGCTACAGAAAACGGATACGAATTTACGAACAGAAAAGGCAGTTATGTTCAGGTGAGATCCTCGCTGATAGACTCTCCATTCTTTTCACCTGACGCTATATCCCACCAGGATTTTATTGCAGAATATGCAGACACAAACCGTTATACAGAAAACAACGAAGTTATCATCGGACACAACCCGATGGGAATTGCTGTCCGGCAGGAATCATATGCCTGGAATTACCCCTTCGCGGATTTTTTTGTGATTATGAATTATTGGATCAAAAATGTATCCAACAAGTATCTTGATAGCGTCTATATCGGACTTTGGACAGATACGGTCGTTCGGAATACTAATAAAACTTCACCATATACTGGAACTTCCTTCTTCAATAAGGGTGGCAATGGCTATAGTGATTCATTGCAGATGGCTTATGAATTTGATGCTGCAGGTGATCTTGGTTTCACTGATAGTTACATCGGCATTCAGTTTCTTGGCTCTTCGGAAGAAGCCGATAGTGTAAATTTTGTTTCGTGGCAGTATCGTAATACTACAAATGCAAATTTATTTACACCACAAACAGACCCTGAAAGATATCGCAAACTGATGGGATATTTTGGGGGAAGCAATCGTTATAATTCGGGTATTGACCCGAATGGTCTAAAAACTGCAAGCAACAGATCGATGTTGATTTCCTCGGGGTACTATAAGTCAATAGCCCCGGGTGACTCTATTAACGCGACTTTTGCTATTGTATGCGCTAAAAAATATGGTTCTGAATCACCTGCCCTTGATACTGAGGAACAAAGAAAAAATCTCTATACCAATGCCGGATGGGCTATAAGAGCATACAATGGAGAGGACAGAAACGGCAATGGAATTCTTGATCCAGGTGAAGATCTTGATGTGGATGGAATTATAACAAGATATATACTACCGGCACCGCCTTCATCCCCGGGGATCAAAGCTGTACCCGGTGATAGAAATGTTACAATTTATTGGGATCGCAGGGCAGAAGAATCTATTGATCCTATTTCAGGCAGCAAGGATTTTGAGGGATACAGATTATACAGAACAAACACAGGCTATGATCTTACTTCATCTCAGAATATTCTTAAGTCGCTCGTTAAAATGGCGGAATTTGACAGTCTGGGTAATAATGTCGGTTTTAACACAGGATTTGGATACGTAGAGTTGACTGAACCGAAGACATTCCCAAATGATGCGGCTGAATACTACTATAAATATGAAGTTCCAGATCTATTGAACGGGTGGCAATATATCTTTTCAATAAGCGCGTTTGACGAAGGTGACCCGGTGAACGGACTCACTTCACTTGAATCAAGTTTACTAGCATCATCAGCTAAGGTGATACCAGGGTCATTACCAACATCATCAGCCGATGTTAAAATAGGGGTTTATCCGAATCCATATTACGGTGAAGCAATATGGGATGGGGGTTCTGAAAGGTTAAGGAAATTATATTTCTTCAATCTCCCCGAAGAGTGTGAGATCACAATTTACACTTTAGCAGGTGATATTGTGGATAGGTTACATCATGACCAGAATTCTAATGGTTCGGATGTGAGATGGTTTGAGACATTTTCAAAGGACCAGACGCAAAAAATGTCAGGCGGCGAACATGCATGGGATCTAATCACTGGTAATGATCAGGCTGTTGCCACAGGGCTATATCTTTTCAGCGTTAAAGACTCACAGACCGGAGAAATAAAAACCGGTAAATTTTTAGTAATAAAATAATAGGGATAATTAATGAAACGATATTATTCATTTCTTTTGATATTAGTACTTGGTGGTTTAAGTCTGATCCAGGCTCAAACATATCCTGAAGTTACACTCAGAGACATTCAATATTTGTCTCCAGATACATTGCTTGTTCCTCCGCACGATTTCAAATCACCGTACGAAGGAGATACTGTAATTGTAACAGGAATTGTTACTGTTGCCCCTAACAGGGGAGCCTCACCCGATAGTCTTGCAGTTCTTAGAACAGGAGGAAGTTCAAGAGGTGTCTATTTGCAGGACCCGAATGATCCTGAATACGGTGGTATTCTTGCCAGAATGGAAGTACCGAATGATCTCTTCAAAATTCTAGATACAGGAACTGTTGTAAAAGTGACCGGAGTTGTTCAGGAGTACTTTGTGACCACCCAGTTTAACCTGACAAAATTTGAACCACAGGATGTTATCGGTCTTCAACAGAGGCCGGAACCGGTGCTCCTGACACTCGATTCGCTCGTTCAGATTGGCACGAGTAGTCCCAATTACCTTGCTGAAAAATGGGAAGGGGTATATGTGGAGATCAGAAATGTTACGACCGCTGATCCCGGGGCAATTGGTAATGGTTCGTTTACAGTTTTTGACGTCAATAATTCAAGTCTTGTTATTGGCAATCAGTCAACGTACTTTTATAACGCTACCCCTCCGCTTGCAGGGACCAAATTAGAGTATATCAGGGGATATATTCAGAACAGGGATAACCTTGCCAACGGCTGGTTTGTGCTGAATCCCGCATACAGAAGTGATATCAAATACGGAGATATTGTTCCTCCGAATATTTATACAGTTGTTCGTGATAAAGGCGTTGTTGGTTTGAATGAACCTGTAACGGTAGAAGCGAAAGTTAAAGACCTTGATGGAGTTATTGCTCAGGCATGGCTGATGTATCAGATCAATGGCGGCACTCTTGATTCGGTTGCAATGACTCCCGCACCCGGAGATACGGTTTATTCAGCTCAAATTCCCGGCAGGGGAGATTCAAGTCTGGTAGCATACTATGTTAAAGCCATTGATAATGACGGAGCTTCTTCAACAAATCCGAGTAATCCCACAACCAATAAATATTTTTATCTTACTCTCGGCAGAGCTCTGAAAATTGCTGATGTTCAGTACAGCCCATTCGGCAGCGGTTACTCCGGATACGATAGCTATACTGTAACTGTCAGTGGAGTTGTCAGTGCTGATACCACTGATATTGAAGGCGATTTTAACCAGATTGGACCTCAGGTTTACATTCAGGATGGGTCGGGTCCATGGACAGGTATCTGGCTTTTTGGTACAGAAGTTTATGATTTAAGAAGAGGGGATGCTGTTACAGTTACAGGCATTGTTGATGAAGAATTTGGCGTTACGCGTATTGAAAATCTTGATACACCTGCACAGGTAGTTGTATCCGGTACCGGCACTGTTCCTGATCCCGTTGAAATAAGTACCTCTGTTATTTCAAATTCATCGAGCGGATCGTTGCCGGCAGAATCCTATGAGGGGGTTCTTGTCAAGTATTCGAATATTACTGTTATCGATGAGAACGCAGACGGTAATCCAGGTCCGAATATTAGTGGCACTAATAACAATTATGGTGAAATGTTCGTTGCAGATGCTTCAAACATTCAGACAAGAATGGAAATGCAGGACGGTACGCATAATTATCATAATTTCTGGGATGTATCTCTTGAGACTGTGCCGACCAGAGTGCAGACTGGCGATAGCTTTGAATCTGTGACCGGAATATTGTATTTCTCATTCTCGAATTATAAAATTGTTCCACGCAGGGATGAAGATTTTGTCGGATTTACAACTGACCTTAAGGACGATAATCTTTCTCCTGATGAATTTGCATTGTCTCAGAATTATCCAAACCCTTTCAATCCCACAACAAATATTGAATTTTCAGTACCTTCGGAAAATTTTGTGACTTTGAAAATCTATAATATTCTCGGACAGGAAATTGCTGTTCTTGTTAATGGTATTATTAAGGCGGGAATTCACAAGGTAACATTTGATGCATCAGACCTGGTTTCAGGAATCTATTTCTATAGCATTGAAACCAGTAGTTTTAATAATGTTAAAAAAATGCTTCTTGTAAAATAATTTAACTATTAAGGGCGGATTCAATGCCGCCCTTTTAAAACTTATGAAGAAAAAATTACTTCTATTAATTTTTGCGATTTCTATCGTATACCTAACCCAGTCCTGCCGGGAAACTCCGAGTGATAATCTTTTAGGAAACAGGGAGCCGGAAACAAATCTGTTTCTGCAGCCTGATTCTTCAGGAATTTCTCAGCAAAAAAGCCGTCTGACAGTTCATTGGTGGGGAGATGATCCCGATGGACTGATTATCGGTTATTATTATAAATGGGAAGGCATACAGGACAACTGGAGTTTTACGACTCAAAACAGTATCCAGTTTTCACTGCCTATCGGGACTGTTGATACCAATTATAATTTCAAAGTTACCGCAATTGATAATAGCGGAAATGGTAAGTATGATAATTCTGTCATCCGCAACGGAATAAATTTCGGGGCAGAGCCATTTATTGATGCTAATAATAATAACATCTACGATGATGGTGAAGTCTATATAGATGTTGGAGCGATTGACAAAACTCCCGCAACACTTGACTTTCCGATTAAAAATTCACCCCCTGAAATTGAATGGGATGATCTAAGTATTCTGCCGACAGTATCTTTTCCGGTTGTAACGGTCGGCTGGGCTACCGCTGATATTGACGGTGATGAGACAATTATTAATATAAATTTAGCCCTGAATGATACTCTGAATCCCGTTCAGCTAAAAGGGAGTGTAAAACTCGTGACCTTGAGGTATCTCTCGGATACTGAGATGGAAATTCTGATTGGCGGGGATGAAAATGATATCAATACTGAGAAATTGCAAACTTTAAGAGTGAACGACAATAACAGGCTTTACATACAGGCAAAGGATATATCCGGGGCAACTTCTCCGTTCATTCCCTTACCCGACACAAGCCAGACATGGTTTGTGAAAAAGCCTTCAGGGAGAATTGTTATTGTCGATGACTATGAAGGAAATATTACTCCTCCCACATTTTATTCGGATATTTTTAATAATTTAAGGGGAGGGGCACTCACCGGCAAATTTGACGTTCTTGACATTCAAACCACGAACCTGCCGTATCCTAATCTTACTTTTCTTCATACTCTCAAACTTTGGGATTATATTTTCTGGTATTCGGATTTCACCCCTTCACTCGAGATTGCGAGTATAGTCACACAAAAGTTTATTAACGGCGGCGGTAAAATTGCATTCTCGATGACTTTCCAGGATTCGACATCAAACTATGCCTTTGATTTCCCAACAGTTCAGAATTTTCTCCCGATCGATTCGCTTGGGCAAAAGAAACCAGTCGGGTTTGTATTCCCTGGTGCAAATCTCCTCAAATCGAATCAATCTTCAGTATTTCCGGCACTTAAAACTTCGACTACAGTTGGGTTTGTGCGGACATTTTACCCCAGTTCAATCACAACAACAAAAATTTATGACTTATCGAGTTCACAGATCAATGGAAATATTGCGTTTATTGATAATAACAAAGATCTGTTTTTTGTCGGATTGCCCCTGAATCAATGTAATGCAAATCCAGGCACAGTAGAACTGATGTTCGATATCTTATTTTTTGATGAATTCGGTTATCAGCCATGAAAAAGATAATTATTGCAATTCTCATATTTTCCGGTATATTCTTCGCACAGGGTAAAGGTAATCTGAGAGGAACGGTTACCGATAAAGCTTTGAAAGATGGACTTCCCGGAGTTAATATTGTGCTTAAGGGTACTTATTACGGCTCTGCATCTGATTTTGACGGCAAGTACGAAATAAGAGGAATTAACGAAGGCATATATATTGTTGAAGTTTCTCTGATAGGTTACAAGACCAGACAGTACACCGGTATCAGGATAGAAGCGAATAAAACCCTTGAAATTGACATACCGATGGAAGAAACCGTTCTCACGATGGAACAGGATGTTGTCGTAATCGGAGACAAACCATTGGTGGACGTTGAAGAAACCCAGAGTAAAAAGACCATATCCAAAGAGGACATAGAACTTGCTGTTGTTGAAAATGTCAGTGACCTTGTGACGCAGCAGGCTGGGGTTGTTAAGTCTGATAATGCCGTGCATATCAGAGGCGGAAGATCGTACGAGAATGCTTTTCTTTTAGACGGCGTCTCTGTTCAGGATCCGCTTTCGGGTACTGGTTTCGGGCTTCAGCTAAGTGCAAACTCGATTGAGGAGGTTGAGGTTATTACTGGTGGTTTCAATGCAGAATTCGGGCAGGCTACATCAGGAATAGTTAATGTTCGTACCCGTGAAGGCGGTGATAAATTTTCTGGAAGCCTCAGTTATAAACGGGATAATTTCGGGAACACTTCATCGCATAATGTATTTAATATCGACATTTTTGAAGCTAACCTTAGTGGTCCTGAGCCTTTTACATCCATGCTTCTGCCCCTGCTTGGAGTCCAGATTCCTGGTAAAATTAGTTTTTTTGGTAGTTTTTATGGCGGAATCTCAGACGGCATAACACAGGGATATTTTAAACCCTCATCGAGCACTCAACTTTATTCATCAATATTTTATGGTACAAGGTTTGCACCAAGGGCTGAAAATAGCTGGTTTGGACTTGCTAAACTGACCTATGCGGTTACGAGTACCTTCAAACTTGTTTATTCATTCAACCAGTCGGTAAATATTAATCAGAATTCACAATCTCTTCAGTCAAATCTTGAATATATTGAACCAAGCCCCGGTTATCAGTATGAATTTCAGGATCTTCTTGATAACGCAAATACTTTTACACATAATAATAAGTATAATACTCTCAGCCTGACCCATACGTTAAATTCAAGTACTTTTTATGAATTTAAGATTAACCATTTCTTTACAAACCTTCGTGCCGATGCAAACGGCAAATACTGGTACGAATATCAGGAGCCGAAAGATATAACCACAATCCCGGTTGAATACTATAATATGGAAAGTGACACAATCGGCGTAATTCCCGGGGATGGATTCTGGGATGTCGGCAATCCTTCAACCTGGAGAGATCATTATTTTGAAGAATTATCATTTAAAGGTGATGTCACCAGTTTTTTTGATGAACTGAATAAATTCAAAGCAGGATTTAATCTTGTTTTTCAGGAAATGCAGGTGCTCGATATTTACAAGCCATGGGTTGGTGAACTGGGATTGAATAATGATTATTACCAGGTATTTCCTGCCCGCGGTTCATTTTATGCTCAGGATAACATAAATTTTAGCGGAATGATCCTGAACTTCGGTCTCCGGATGGATTATTGGTTCCCGGGCAAGTACATTGATGATGCTGTAGAAAATCCTGAAGTTGTTACGATCCCTGATGAAATAAGAGAGAGATACAAAGATGATTCATTTCCGTTTTTCGGAGGACGAAGATATAAAGCGCGTCTGAGTCCGAGATTGGGTATTTCTCATCCTGTTACTGAAAACCAGGTATTATTTTTCTCGTATGGTCACTTCAGCAAATGGCCGAGACCGGAATTTGTATATGCAAAACTTAATCCTCTCAGCGCAAAATCGAGTTTTCAGAGATTCGGAAATCCGAATCTGAATCCCGAAACAACCGTTGCTTATGAACTTGGTCTTAAAACACAATTTTCGCAGGATGATGTTCTTACAGTAACTGCATATTATAAGGATATATTTGATTATGTCAGAACCAGAACGGCGAGTATTTCCTCACCGCGATTTGCCAATCAGTCTTTTATTACATATTCGAATCTCGACTATGCAAAATCCCGCGGTATTGAACTTGAATACAGGAAAAGACTTGGGCGCTGGTTTTCAGGTAATTTCACCTTTGCTTATGCAATAGTTACCGGCAAGAGTTCTTCAGCTGATGAAGGTGTGCTAATATTGAGAGGTGATCTGCAGGAATCAATCAAAGAAGATTATGTTTCCTGGGACCGGCCGTTCACAGTTTCGGCTAATCTTAATTTTTACATTGAGAAAGATAAGCCTCTTTTTAATTTCGGGCATGGTATTCTTGATGATATCAATCTTTATTTCAGAACATTTTTTCAATCGGGAAAACGATATACTCCGGTTGTTTTTACAGGCAGCTATTCAACAGACGGAAGACCTGAATATGAAACTGACCGCACTCGGACAAATGCAGAAGTGGGCAAGGACTGGTTCTGGGTTGATATGAATATCGAAAAATATTTTAGTCTGAGCAGCCTTAAGTTTTCGGTATTTATGGAAGTGAATAACCTTTTCGATATCAAAAATTCAGCAATCCTGAATCCGATTACCGGCGAGGCATACGAATACGGTGACCCGACTCCCGCATCGTGGAACGATCCGCTTTATCCCGATCTTCAGGCGCCCATTAATCCATATCCGTACAACCCGGCTCGTTACCTGACCAGAAGAAATGTCAAATTTGGCCTTACTCTGAGATTCTAATATGAAAAAAAGTTTATTACTAATATTATTATTTTTTGCGGCTGATAATTACGCCCAGTTATTTCCCACGCTCGGAGGTCAAAGAGCGGGAATTTCAACAGCCCAGTTCCTGAAAATCGGTATTGGTGCTAGAGCAACGGCAATGGGTGATGCTTTTGTGGCGGTTGCCGATGATCCTTCGGCACTATACTGGAATCCTGCCGGACTCGTGCAGAACTCGAATAATGGTGTTATTATCTCTCATAACGAATGGTTAGCTGAAATCAGCCATGATTTTATCGGGGCGATGTATCATATTTCGGATAATGATGCGGTTGGGGTTTCGCTTACTGCATTATATATGGACGATATGCCTGTTACAACTGAATTCAACCCTCTCGGTACAGGTGAATATTTTACTTTCAGCGATATCGCTATCGGTGTTTCTTATGCAAGAAAAATGACATCCCAATTCAGTTTCGGAGCCACAATCCGTTATATGGAAGAAACTCTCGATAAACTGAAAATGCGCGGTGTTCTTGTTGATCTTGGGACGTACTACTGGACCGGGCTTGGAACTACGAGGTTCGCGGTTGCAATTACTAATTTCGGAAACCAATTAGCCCCTGACGGTGAGGTTGTTCTAATCGGTAAAAGGAGCAAAACATCCTGGCAGGCTTTTTCACCGCCGACGATGTTCAGGATTGGATTTGCCTTCGAACCTTATCAGACTGATGAGCATAAGGTTACTACTTCTATACAGTTAAACCACCCGAATGATAACTCTGAGAATGTTTCCACCGGTGCTGAATATACCTGGAATGATTCTTTTTTCCTTCGTGGCGGATATAAAATAAATGTCGAAGGACAAGATTTATCTCTGGGTGCAGGCGTAAAAATGGATCTGGATTTTGCTGCAATAAATTTCAGTTACGCATTTGCAAATTTTTCCAGTCTGGGTTCTTCTCATCGATTTTCTTTAATTTTTAATCTGTTCTAATGATGAAAAAAATTATTGTAGTACTAGTTTTAGCGGCTTCTCTGTTTTCCTGTACTGATAAGTTTGATACAGGGTTTATCTCCTCACTTAAGAGTACCGGGACTATCGGAGACACTTTATATATTCAGCAATTCCCTCAGTGGAAGGGATTCAGCAATCCAAAAGATATGCTTGTTGGGAAAGATAATTTTATTTATGTGGCTGATACCGACAATAACCGGATTGTAATGCTTGATGTAGCCGGGAATATTCTCGGAACGCTTATCGTAAAACATCCGACTGTAATTGAGCAGGATTTCAGGCTCAATCTTATTATCTGCGCTGAATTTGATACTTTGATATCCGGCAGCACTGTCACGTTTGATGCAGTTTATAAAGTTGACCTTGTTGCAGTTTCTCACGATATCAATGCAGCTTCGCTTACAAAAGTGTTACCCGCAACTTCATTTGATTTACTCAGACCGGATCGCCAATACAAAGGAATAAGCGTATTTTACGATAATTCCTATTTCATTGCCAGAACTGGTCCCTCAAATAGTAATAATATTGACCCGGATAATTCCATTCTTGAATTTATAAATAAAAAACGTGCGGATGGTACCAGGTATGACAGTCTTTCCCGCAGGCTGCCACTTTTTGAGCCATTAGGGACAGGACTTCTTTCCGCAAATGGTATTAATGCTCTGGTCGCTTTGAAATCCTCCACTAAAGATTTTATTATGGGATTGACCGGGAATAACAGTTTCAAAGTTCAATGGATGCAATTCATTTCAACCTCTGAATTCAGCGGTTATGTTAGTAAACTTGATGCATTCGATTCTGAGCTGATGAAAATCAATAAATTCAAAGAGCCAAGCGATCTGACATTCGATAATAACGGTAATTTATTTGTTACTGATACTGAAAAAGACAGCGTTTATAAGTTCAATCAGTTCGGTGACGAACTCGAATCTTTCGGCGGCATCGAATTATTCGAAAATCCTGAGGGAGTTGCATTTTTCGATAAAACACTCTACGTACTCGATAGTAAAAATGGGAAAATCCTCAGATTCATTTTATCTACAGAATTGGAATAAAAATGCAAAATATATCCCGTTTCATATTTTCAATATTTTTACTGATTTTCAGCAGCGTAATGTATGCACAAACGGTTGTTCCCATAATTGACCTGAGGCAGAATGATGCGTCCGGAGTGCCTGCGCTGAATGGACAGATGGTTACTATTTCCGGAATTGTAACAGTGGCAAACCAATTTGGTTCTTCCGGACCGGCAAATGTTCAGGACGAGACTGCCGGTATTTCTGTTTACGGGAGCAGTTTTGCAAACATGGTTCAGATCGGCGATTCGGTTACTGTTACCGGTCAGCTTACACATTTTAATGGACTCAGTCAGCTTGATTTCCGGGTTACTGGTTCGAGTTATGTAAAACACTCATCGGGGAATATTATTGAAACAACTATTCTTGATCTTACTGATATTAAAAACCAGGCATGGAACGATATTGAGGATCTGGAGGGACTTTTAGTTCGAATAAATCAAATAACTGTATCGGGGACAGGAAATTTTTCCAGCGGGACGAATTACAGTATTTCAGACTCGACCGGAACCCTGGAAATGCGTGTTGATAACGATGTCAGTTCGATTATCGGTACACCCATTCCCACAGGAGCCTTTGATCTGGTCGGAGTAATTGGTCAGTTCGATAGTTCAACTCCATACAGTTCCGGATACCAGATTATACCCCGCAGCATTGGCGATCTCCTTTATTCCGATGAGCCGTTTATTCTGGGCTCGGTTTTCGCTTCAAATATTACTCCTTCATCATTTACAGTTTATTTTAATACTCTCAGGAAAGGGAACAGTGAAGTTTTATACGGCTTGACCGAAGATCTCGAAATTGGATCAGTTGTTGATGATACCGATACAACTGTTCATGCCGTAACTATTTCCGGACTGGATTCCCTGACGAGGTATTATTTTAAGGCAAGATCAACTAATGCTGCCGGTTCGAGTGAGAGCGACATTATACCGGTATTTACTACGTCTCCGAATCCGACTACAGGCACGATCAATGTGTATTTTAATTACGGCGTCGATCATTCCGTATCAATTCCCGGGAACGAAGCTGTTGGACTGGTCGATTTCAGAGATAAACTAAAGAACCGGATTTTTACTGCGACATATTCAATAGATATGGCTGTTTACAGTTTTTTCGGATTAAATGACGTGTCCGATGCTCTGATTGCTGCGAAGAACAGGGGAGTCAAAATACGCGTTGTTTATGATAACCGCGATACACAGAATTCAATGCAGAACCTTGTAAATGCCGGAATCCAGTTAGTAAAAAGAAATCTTACAAGTGGTATTATGCATAATAAGTTTGCTGTTTTTGACGGCAGAAATTCTGATCTGAATGATGATTGGATATGGACTGGTTCCTGGAACTGGACATCAACAGAACTGAACTGGAGAAATAACGCTCTCGAGATAAACGATCCTTCTCTGGCTTCGGCATACACAAAAGAATTTGAAGAAATGTGGGGGTCGGATACTGATATCCCCAATCCGGCAAATTCTAAATTCGGACCAAATAAAACAGATAATACAGTTCATGATTTTGAGATCGGCGGAAAAAACATCAATATGTATTTCAGTCCAAGCGATTTTACAGAAAACAGAATAATCGATGCACTTGGCACCAGCGACACCTCAATATATTTTGCTTTACTTGTTTTTACGAGTGACCCGATTTACGACAGGATTGCATTGAGGCATTCTGCAGGTTTACGCGATATCCGTGGAATTATTAATGATGTAAACGTTACCGGTTCCGAATATCCAAACCTCCAGGCTCTTTCCGGCAGTGAAATGTTTGCTTACAATCTGGGCGGAAAACTTCACTCGAAATACGGTTTAGTCGATCCTTCCTCAGTTTATAGCCAGCCTCTTGTTATCACAGGTTCTCACAACTGGTCGAGAGCAGCTAATGAGGATAATGACGAAAACACACTTATTATTGAGGATATTTATATTGCCAATCAGTTTTTGCAGGAATTCAAAAAACTATATAATGATATGGGCGGAACAACTGCATTTACTATTCCTATTATTACAGGGCATGGCAGAGAGATTATTTATCCGGAAAATATTGAATTATACCAGAATTATCCGAACCCGTTTAATCCAGTTACAACTATATCCTTTTTCCTCCCCGAGGTATCTGTCGTTAATCTTTCGGTTTACGATATGCTCGGGCAAAAAGTTGAAGATATTTATACAGGAAGATTAAATGCAGGAAAAAGTGTTTTTGATTTCTCGCCTGATGATCTGAGCAGCGGAATGTATATTTACAGACTCTCGACCGATAAGGGCGTGAACCTCAGCGGTAAGATGATGTATATTAAATAAATGCATCAAAATATTTAATCAGAGCCCTTAAACCTGTTCCGGTTTAAGGGCTTTTTTTTTTCAATTATTGTACTGATCCCAGCTTATTAATCTTCCGGGGTACGCAGCCTTTCTGAAAGGCCACTTAGAATCAATCCAATTCCTGACGTTTTCGAACAGAAATTGATCCAGCTCCGGATGCTGCTCACTTTTCCGGCTCCACATTATTACTCGTGCATCGTAATCCTGATTGGAGGAGGGCATAATGTAAACGCATCCCAGACAAATCTTTTCATCAGGGCTCATAACGGTATATGCAAATGAAGATCGGTTCTGAAATTCTTTCTGATGCCAGCCGAGATCTATAAGATCCTGTTCAAGTGTAAGGTCATCTTCGGGCCAAGTGTCACCGGGTCCGAAAACCCCGCGGATACGTCCTCTGCTCGACATAACTGCATCATAATCTTTTACAAGGTCGTTGATCGTCAACATTCTCAGGATCAGTAGCTCAGTTTCAAACGTGACCGGAGGGACGAAATTATCGGGTACAAATCTATTCATAGTAAGGTGATTTTGTTTAATTGACGGATAGATTAATTTACGAAAGCATTAACGATCATCAAAGTTTTGAAGAAGACTGATACTCTCGATCCGAAACCGCATTAACGAAGATGTTATTTTTTCAAGGGCAGATCACTTATTATTAACCCAGGTGGCTTTATGCCAGAGGTATTCAAAAGGCCCGTGTCTATGGGTATTCATCCACCAT
>Ga0172367_10000555_pt1 | contig 57497 bp, 47 predicted proteins | sample Lak10m_FD_114542 | JGI IMG/M metagenome (GOLD analysis project Ga0172367, IMG submission 114542) | Freshwater microbial communities from Kabuno Bay, South-Kivu, Congo - kab_022012_10m | ecosystem: Environmental > Aquatic > Freshwater > Lake | place: Democratic Republic of the Congo: South-Kivu... | reverse complement strand
TGAAGAGGCCCTTCCTTAGTACGAGAGGACCGGGAAGGACGAAGCTCTAGTGTACCTGCTGTTCTACCAAGGGCATTGCAGGGTAGCTACCTTCGGTTAAGATAAGCGCTGAAAGCATCTAAGCGCGAAGCTGTCTCTAAGATTAGGTTTCACAGACTGGTTAAAGATTATGACCTTGATAGGCTGTATGTGTAAGTCCAGTAATGGATTGAGCAAAGCAGTACTAATAAGTCGTCAGATTTTCCCACACTTTTGTTTTTCAAATAAACATACTTCGAAAATATATAAAAAGACGCCATTGTTCTGGTGGTCAAAGCGGAGGGGTCACACCTGATCCCTTCCCGAACTCAGAAGTTAAGCCCTCCAGCGCCGATAATACTTGGGCCTGAGCCCTGGGAAAGTAGGTCGCCGCCAGAACAATGGTGTTTTTTTATTGGAAATTTATTTCTAATTTTAGAAGCTATTTAAAAAGTCATCGGCAATTGCCGGTGATTTTTTTTATTTACCTTCCAAAGTGACGGTTTTTTTATTAGCTGAAAAAGGTTATAATAAAGAAATAATAATCTAGAATTTATGTCTTTAATCAAATCTATCTCCGGCATCCGCGGCACCATTGGCGGCCGGCCCGGTGAAAATCTCACCCCTAACGATTTACTAGCTTTTTTATCAGCTTTTGCCAGGCAGTTACGGCAAAAATTTCCAGAGATAAAGAAGCCGGCCGTAGTTTTAGGGCGTGATGGCCGGGTTAGTGGGCCTCTTTTACATGATTTTGCTCGTTCGGTACTATGTCTCAATGGTCTAGATGTCTTAGATACTGGTTTAGCTACCACCCCCACTGTGGAAATGGCGGTAATTCAAGAGAAGGCCCAGGGCGGCTTGATTTTGAGCGCCTCTCATAACCCACGGCAATGGAATGCCCTTAAGCTCCTTAATGACCAAGGTGAATTTTTGAGTGCTGCCGAAGGAAAAGAATTAATTGCTTTAAGCCAAGCCCCGGAATCGTCATATCCGGAGCTGGATGACTTAGGAGTCGTGAAAGCCCTGCCCCAGGCCTTAGATCGGCATATAGAGGCTATTTTGGCCTTAAAATTAGTGGACAGAGCGGCGGTTGCTAAGCGTAATTTTAAGATTGTGGTTGATGGCATTAATTCGGTTGGTGCTTTGGCTATTCCTGCCCTTCTTAAGTCCCTTGGCTTGGAACAGGTGGAGGTAATCAATGCTGAAGTTAATGGTGAATTTAATCATAACCCTGAGCCCTTAGATGAACATTTAGGGGATATTAAAGAGCGGGTTAAAGCTAGTGGAGCCGACTTAGGAATTGTGGTGGATCCCGATGTCGACCGCCTGGCCTTTATTGATGAACGCGGAATCATGTTTGGGGAAGAATATACTTTAGTGGCCGTGGCAGATTATGTTTTGCGTGGCTATTGTCCTTGCTTTTATCAGAAAATTAGCGTTTCTAATCTTTCCTCTTCTCGCGCTCTTAAAGATATTACCGAGAAAAAAGGCGGTTCCTATTATGCCGCGGCTGTAGGTGAGGTTAATGTGGTGGCAAAAATGAAAGAAGTGGGGGCAGTTATTGGGGGCGAAGGTAACGGCGGTATTATTTATCCAGAATTGCATTACGGCCGTGATGCTTTAGTTGGCACCGCTTTATTTCTAAGTGCTTTAGCACAAGCAGAGCTTTCCGCTTCTGCCTATCGCGCCCAATTTCCTGAATATTATATGGTAAAAGATCGGATTGATTTAAAACCGGGAGTTGATTTGGCAGCGCTTTTGAATAAGGTTAAGGTAGTTTATGCCGGGGGAGAGATTAATGATATTGATGGGGTTAAAATCGATTGGCCTGATTCTTGGGTTCATCTTCGCGCCTCCAACACTGAGCCCATTATTCGTATCTATGCGGAAGCAGCTTCTCTTGAACAAGCACAAGCCCGCGTGACGGAGATAAAGAACATTATTATTACTACCTAGAGTGCACTATTGCCAAGTTCGGCTTAATCTATCCTGCCTAGCCCTTGAAAACGATTTTTTTGATAATATTAAAATATTTTTGTCAATATTATTAAGGTGAGATGGGTAGTAATTTTAAGATGGAGGTGATAAAATGAAGAAAATAAATTAAGGATAATCCGTATTTATGAAGACAAAAATTATTATTCTCGCGGCGGGGAAAGGGACGCGTATGGGCTCGGAGTTACCCAAAGCTTTAGTCCCTCTTAATAATAAACCGATGATTGCCTATTTGGCTGAATCAGTGTTGGCGTCGGCTTTAGATGAACGCCCGATTGTGGTTGTCTCCCCGGAAAATAAAGATATTATTAAAGAATCTCTCGCTCTTTATGACTGGGACTATGCCGTCCAGACAGAACAGCTTGGAACTGGTCATGCGGTTGCCTGTGCTCGTGATTTTATTCCCGCTGATACCGATAATATTGTTGTTCTTTATTGTGATCATCCTTTTGTTAAAGCCGAGTCAATTAGTCAATTTGGTTTATTTCCGACAGAAGCGGTTACCATCATGCCTTCTTTGCTGGGCAATTATGATGGCTGGCATCAGAATTTTTATCACTGGGGGCGGATTATCAGAAATAATAGCGGGGATGTAGAAAAAATAGTTGAATTTAAAGATGCTTCACCAGCAGAAATTGCGGTGACGGAAGTAAATCCTGGTTTCATGTGTTTTAATAGCCAGTGGCTTTGGCAAAACATTTCTCTTTTGAAAAATAATAATACTCAGAAAGAATATTATCTAACCGCGCTTGTCGAAATGGCCTTTAAACAAGGTTACAAAGTAGGCACGATTGTAATTGAACCCCGTGAAGCTATGGGTATTAATAGTAAGGAAGAATTAGCTATTGCTGAGGGCCTAGTCTCTTAAATATGCGCCGTATCTTGGATTTACACATCCATTCTCGTTATTCTCGCGCTTGTTCACCGCGCTTATCTTTAGCTAACATCGCGGCCACCGCCCAGAGAAAGGGTGTCGATATTGTGGCTACTGGCGATTTTACCTACCCTGCTTGGTTTCAGGCAATTTCTTCCGAGTTAGAAGAAAAAGGAGATAGTGGTCTCTATCAACTTAAAGAGGGGAATTTTAAAACTTTATTTTTACTCAGCACCGAAGTCTCTTTAGTCTATAAAGATGGGGGCAAAGCTCGGCGCATCCATTTAGTTGTACACGCTCCGAATTTGGCGGCCGTCGCTTCTTTAAATAAATATTTAGACGCTAAATATAATATCCGTTCTGATGGTCGGCCGATTTTAGGAATGAGCGCTCCGGATTTTGTCCGTATCTGTTTGCAGATTAATCCGCAATTTTTAATATATCCTGCCCATATTTGGACTCCTTGGTACGCTGTTTTTGGCTCAAAGTCCGGTTTTGATTCTTTTGAAGAATGTTTTCATGAACAAACAGAATTTATCTACGCTTACGAAACCGGTTTGTCGAGCGACCCGGAAATGAATTGGCGCCTAAGTACTCTTGATAATTTAACCTGTTTGTCTAATTCTGATGCCCATAGTTTAGAAAATATTGGTCGCGAGGCTAATATCATGTCGCTTGCAGAAGATCGTTATGATCATATTTTTCAGATTATTAAAGAACGTCGTCGTAGCACCAATTTAGCAAGCGAGGGGATGATAGCAACAATTGAATTCTATCCCGAGGAAGGAATGTATCACTGGGATGGTCACCGTGACTGCAGTTTTAGTTGCGCTCCCACAGAGAGTCGCCGTCTCAAAGGCTTGTGCCCACATTGCGGCCATCCACTCGTCATCGGTGTTTCTAGCCGAGTAGAGGAGTTAGCTGATCGACCTTTAGGCTTTAGGCCTCCAGCCGCAGTTCCTTTTCAACGTTTAGTCGAACTCGATAAGATTATTGCCGAGTCTTTAAATATCAAGAATCGACAGGCGAGAAAGGTGACAGAGGTCTATAATAAGTTGATGAATAGTTTCGGTTCCGAACTTTCTATCCTTTTAGATTTAGATTTAGATAAATTAAAGATAGTAAATCCGCGCGTGGCAACAGGATTAGAACGTGTCCGTCGCGGTGAATTGTCTCTTCAGCCCGGTTTTGATGGCCAGTATGGTCAGGTCCACGTCTTCTCTGAAGACAAGTTTCAGCCGGCTGCTTTATTTTAAAATTATGCGACGTATATTATCGCAAATTGTTATTCTCGTCCTCTTCTTATTCCTGACAGCTTTTGCAGCCGTTTGGTTTGAAGACACTGGTGGTGATGAAGAGCGGGAGGTGGAGAGGGCCCATTCTTTGTTGTGGATTGCTCAAGCTGGTAAAAAGACTTGGCAAATTATTGATGGCATTGCCAATATTTCCTCCGGCAGTTATCAGCGAGAGGCCCCTTTTGAAGATGCTACTTCTGACGATAATGATGATGGGAGTATAAAGTCAATGGCGAGCGATGCGCTGGCTTTGGCGGAAAATTTTGAGAATAGCTATTCTAATGATATTGTAGACGTTTCTGATAGTGATAGTGGTTTTCGTAATTTTTTAGCTAATATTTTTAAAAAAGCTCCGGAAAGATATCTTGATACTAAGGTTTATAGCAACGGCTGGCGTAATTTCGTTTCTCTTTATTGGTTAGAATATAAAGAATTATTGCCAGAATAGCGTTTTCTGTTAAAAACATATTTTTTATAGTATAATTAAGTGCGCCGCTATTAAGTTTTTATTGATAGTTTAATCCTAAGTTATTAGCGGTATGATATCCTTAATTTATTAATAAGTAACTTGCGCCTTGAAGTGGAAAATAAATTTTCCCACTTTGGTGCTATTTATATGCCTAAAGATAAAAAAAGCGCAGAAGAAAAAGATGCGGTTGTTAGCGCTGCGGCTCATGATAAAAAGTCAGAAGCAGCGGCTAATGCCATGGAGCAAATTAAAAGTAAGTTTGGCGATGGTGCAATTATGAAGTTTGGTGATATTCGTAAGACTAATGTCGATGCTATACCCACTGGCTGTCTATCGCTTGATTTAGCTTTTGGCATAGGTGGTGTTCCGCGTGGCCGAGTGATTGAAATTTTTGGCCCGGAATCTTCTGGAAAAACAACGCTCGCTCAACATATTGTCTCCGAGGTACAGAAGCTTGGTGGTATTGCCGCCTTCGTTGACGCTGAGCACGCTTTAGACCCTGATTATGCTGCTAAAATCGGAGTTGATGTTAAAGAATTACTTATTTCTCAGCCTGATTCCGGAGAACAAGCATTAGAGATTGTGGAAACCCTGGTTCGTTCTAATGCGGTTGACGTGATTGTGGTTGATAGCGTGGCCGCTTTAGTGCCCCAGAAAGAAATTGAAGGCGATATGGGCGATCAACATATGGGTTTACAGGCACGTTTGATGAGCCAAGCCCTACGTAAGTTAACCGGTGCAATTGCTAAGACTAAAACCAGCGTTATCTTTATTAATCAGATTCGTAATAAAATTGGTGTGTTCTTCGGCAACCCCGAGACCACTACCGGCGGCAATGCTCTAAAGTTCTATTGTTCGGTGCGAGTTGAAGTGCGCAAGGCCGCTCAAATTAAACAGGGCGAAGCAATTATTGGTAATCGTGTTAAGGTAAAAATTGTTAAGAATAAAGTGGCCGCTCCTTTCCGTACTTGTGAATTTGATATTATGTATAACGAAGGTATTTCCGTGGCTGGCGATCTCGTTGATACTGGCGTCGAGTATGGCGTAATTAAAAAGAGTGGCAACTCTTTTTCCTTCGGCGATATTAAAGTCGGCGTTGGTCGGGAAAATGCCAAGAAAACAATTAAGGAAGATAAAAAGTTACAAGCAGAAATTCGCAAAGCCATCCTCGCCGAGGTGAAAAGCAAAGAAATTGAGGCGGCTGGCGGTAAGAAATAAAATTATTTAAAAGCTAACAGGCGCCTTTATCGGCGCCTGTTATTTGTACTATGACTTATATTCTCTCAGTTGGCGGTTCTTTAATTGCCCCCGCCACTGGCATTGATACCGTTTTTCTTAAAGCTTTTCGCCGCTTTGTCCTTAATCGTTATGATGCCGGCGACCGTTTAATTATTGTGGCTGGTGGCGGCGCTACTGCCCGGCAGTATGTTCAAGCGGCTTCGGCGGTAGAGAAAGTTCCGGAGGACGATCAAGACTGGCTTGGAATTCACGCCACCCGTCTTAACGCTCATCTTGTGCGCACTTTATTGCGCGATTTAGCTCATCCGGAAATTATTACTAACCCCACTAAACCTTTACTCACCCGGTCGCGAGTATTAGTAGCTGGCGGTTATCGTCCGGGCTGGTCGACTGATTATGTGGCTGTTCTTTTGGCAGAAAAATATAAAGCTAAAACTGTTATCAATCTTTCTAATATCGATTATGTTTATACTCAAGACCCCCGTAAATTTCCCCAAGCTAAAATTGTTAAAAATATTTCTTGGGAAGATTTTCGTTTAATTGTTGGTGATCAATGGCGCCCTGGCCTCAACGCTCCTTTTGATCCGATTGCTTCTCGTCTTGCTCAAGAAATGAAATTGCGAGTTGCTGTTTTAAATGGCCACAAACTCTCTAATGTCCAGAAGTTTTTAGATGGTAGTAATTTTCAAGGAACTTTAATTCATCCTTAAATATTTTTTCTTATTACAAAAAAGAACGCTTTTAGGCGTTCTTTTTTGTATGCTTATTTCATTATTATATTCTTTGGGCCAAGCGCTGGTAAACCTCCTCGATTGTACCTTCGCCGTTAACGCTGATCAAGCGTTCACGTTCGGCATAGAAATCGAGTAAGGGTTGGGTTTGAGCCGTGTATACGCGGAAACGATTTTTTATAGTCGTTTCGTTATCATCGGCGCGACCAGTTTCGCGGCCGCGCGCTATGAGCCTAGTAATTAGTTTGGCTTCGCTTACCTCCAAATTTAATATCAACGGGAGAGCCTTTGCGGCAAGGAGTACATCCAAGCTTTGTGCTTGGCGGAGGGTACGGGGATAGCCATCAAAAATAAAACCGGCCGCAAGTCCGTTTTCTTCTATCTTATTCTTTATAATTCCGTCGACGATTTCATCATCGACTAGTTCTCCCCGCGCCATTATGTCTTGCACTCTTTGTCCTATTGGTGTTTGGCGGGAAACTTCTTCCCGCAATAGCGCTCCAGTAGAGAGGTGCTCTAAATTAAGCGTAGACGCGATTTTTTGGGCTTGAGTCCCTTTGCCTGCCCCTGGCGGTCCGAATATAATAAAATTACGCATAGATATTTGAATAATGAACCGCTAATCAAAGTGCGCCCAGAGGGATTCGAACCCACGACCGTCTCCTTAAGAGGGAGCTGCTCTACCAGCTGAGCTATAGGCGCTTATTTATGTGTTAATGTGGCTGGGGAGGGGCTCGAACCCTCGACCTTAGCGTTATGAGTGCTACGCTCTAACCAGCTGAGCTACCCAGCCATATTTTGTCGGATTTATTCCGCTATCTACCCGCTGGTAGAGGCGGAAGAGCTACTCAGCCCGACCACGCACAGGTCTATTATATTTATCCCTTGCTCAAGAGTCAAGACCTAAGGACTCTGGATTGTGCTCCGGAGAGGACTCGAACCTCTAACCTTGTGGTCCGAAGCCACACACTCTATCCAATTGAGCTACCGGAGCTTATATTATTTCCTGGTTGCCTTTTAAAAAGCAGTTTGATAGGCACAAGGCTTGCCCGGAAACACCGGGCAAGCCTGATGGGAAATAATTTATTAAATTTATCTCTTGCCCTTGAGCGCCTGTTTCAGGTTGTAGCCAGTTTTAAACTTAGCCACTTTGACTGCCGGGATGGTAATTCTTTCTTTCGGATTTTGGGGATTAACTCCGCCTCGAGAATAGCGAACACGAGACAGGAAGGTGCCGAAGCCGGTAATAGTGACCTCGCGGTCATTTTTTAATTCCTCGATGATGGTGTCGGTAAGAACATCCAGCATTTTTTCTGCTTGCTTTTTGTTCAAGCCCTCCACTTCGCGATAGAGCTTGTCGATGAGTTGCGCTTTATTCATATATTTGGCGCCAGACCCCAAAGCGGAGCCGGAGGCGTTAATTATAATTATCGGGCGTATTCGATTACCCGGGTTTCCCGGATAACGTTAATTTTAATCTCTCCTGGATATTTTAGCTCACTTTCAATCTTTTTGGCAATATCTCGGGCTAAGTTATGAGCTTTTAGGTCGTCGACTGCTTCTGGTTTAACGAAGACTCTGACTTCGCGGCCGGCCTGGATGGCGTAAGCTTTTTCAATCCCGTCAAAGGTGGTGGCAATCTTTTCCAGTTCTTCTAAGCGTTGGATATAGTTTTCATGGCTATCGCTACGAGCACCAGGTCGGGCCGAGGAAATAGCATCAGCAACTTTGACGATGACGGAGATTAAGCCATCGGGCTGGTCATCGTGGTGGGTGGCAATTGGGGCAATAATTTCTGCCGGTAAATTGAATTTTTTAGCGATATCGCGTCCAATTTCGGTGTGATTTCCTTGAACTTCGTGGTCAACGGCTTTGCCAATATCATGGAGTAAACCACCTTTTTTAGCTAAGGTGACATCAGCTCCCAATTCTTCAGCGAGCATGGCAGCGAGATGAGCAACTTCAATGGAGTGGCTTAAAGTGTTTTGGCCATAGCTAGTGCGGTATTTCAAACGGCCAAGGATTTGCACTAGTTTCGGATCAAAGCCAGTAACACCAACTTCATACATCGCTTCTTCGCCTGCCTTTTTAATGTCAACGGCTAATTCTTTTTTTGCCATTTCGACCGCATCTTCAATCTTAGTAGGGTGGATACGTCCGTCTTTAATTAAATAATCTAAAGTCTTTTTAGCGATGTGACGGCGGATTAAAGAAAATCCAGAGACGGTGATAGCATTGGGGGTGTCGTCGACAATGATTTCCACACCTGTCATTTGTTCAATCGCTTTAATGTTGCGGCCTTCGCGGCCAATGATGCGGCCCTTCATTTCGTCATTAGGCAAATCAATGGTAGTGGTGGTTAGTTCGACGGTATAGGAGGACACCATTCTTTGCATGGCTAGAGCCATAATGTCTTTGGCCTTTTCTTCTAGCTTATCGTTAGAATCATCTTCTAATTTTTTAATTCTGACCATCAAATCTTCGGCAGATTTTTCTTCAACATTTTTTAGAAGTAAGTCTTTGGCCTCGTCTTGGCTTAAGCGGGCGACCTCCTCTAATTTATTCAACTGTTCCTCTTTAATCGCCTTGATTCTTTCCTTAATCTCTTGGACTTCATTAACCTTGTCGTAAAGTTTTTGTTGTTTTTCCTGAAGATCAAGTAATTTCTGGGAAAAAGAATTTTCCCTTTGTTCTAAGCGGCTTTGGAGGCCATTAATCTCTTTGCGCCTTTGCGCTTCTTCATTTTTAGCCTCGTCAATTATCTTTAAAGCTTTATCTTGGGCTTTAAGTAACAGCTCTTTTTCTTTAACCCTCGCATCATTAAGGATTTTTTCTGCCTTATTTTGCGAATTTTCCACCTTTTGGCTGGATTTTTTTTGGTGGAACCAGATACCAATAAAAAAACCACCCACGGCAACAATAGCGGCAATTACATATTCCATAAAAGTAAAGACCGAAAACAAGAAAGCGGGTGGCGCAATAACAAAATTAAAATTTTCCTTAGATTAAGGTTTTTTGGGGATATAAATAAAGCTGGGGGCAGATGGAGTTAAACATCGGTAAGGTAAATTTTAAATATAAGATGAAAAGCGAGAAAGGGGTAAGCGGTTATCTATGGGTGGCAGGAACTGCCAGAAACCACGCTTATCTTGAATTACGGTTAATTAATAAATTGCTAAGTAATATTAGTAATTATCTTAGCAAGTATTTTTGGCTTTGTAAAGTGATTTTTAGGCTGTTTTTTATTGACTAAATTTAAAAAATAAAGTAATATTTAGAAATAATTAATATAAAATCGTCTAAAATAGGCGTTTGTCAAATTTTTTATGAATATTACCGAACTAGCTCGTATTCTCCGAATTTCTCCCCAAGAATTGCGCGACCTCCTACCGGAGCTCGGCTTTGCTATTGGTCAGAAGGCGATTAAAGTTGATAACAATACAGCTAAAAAAATTATTAAAAATTGGCCAATTTTTAGACGTCAGTGGGAGCAGCGCAAGGCGGTCGAACGAGCCAAGAAGCAAGATGAAGCGATTTTACCTAAAGAAAAGAAAACAATTTATATCCCTAGTGTTATTACCGTTCGCGCTTTGGCCGAGGTTTCTCAGATTCCGGTTAACCGTCTTTTAACTGAATTAATTAAGAACGGGGTTTTTGCCTCTATTAATGAAAAAATAGACTTTGATGCCGCTTCTATTATTGGTAGTGATTTAAACTTGGATGTGCAATTATTAGCTGAAGACGAGGATGGCGGTGAGGCCGAAGAAAAGAAATTACAGGATATTTTAGACTTAGAGAAGCCAGAGGATATGCAGAGCCGCCCCCCGGTGGTAGTGGTGATGGGTCACGTTGACCACGGTAAGACCAAGCTTTTAGATTCTATCCGCTTAAGTAACGTGATTGCGGGCGAAGCCGGCGGTATTACTCAACATATTGGTGCTTACCAGGTTAGCCGCAAGGACAAGCGCCTGACTTTTATCGACACTCCTGGACACGAAGCTTTTACGGCGATGCGTAGTCGCGGCGCCAAAGTGGCTGATATTGCCATTTTAGTGGTAGCAGCTGACGACGGAGTAAAACCACAGACAGTTGAAGCCTTCCGTATTATTGAGGCGGCCAAGCTTCCATTCTTGGTGGCTATTAATAAAATTGATAAACCGGAAGCAGATGTAATGAGGACGAAACAAGATTTAGCTAATCAATTGAATATTACTCCCGAAGATTGGGGTGGAAAAACTGTTTGCGTTCCTATTTCCGCTAAAGAAGGTACTGGTATTGAAGAGCTTTTAGATATGTTAATCTTAACCGCTGATGCGGAGCTTGGCGATTCTTTGCGCGCCAATCCGGAGGCAGAGGCAGCTGGTACAGTGGTTGAATCTAATGTTGATAAGGCAGCTGGTCCCGTAGCTACCATTTTAATCCAAAATGGCACTCTTCATGTGGGCAATCAACTTTGTTTTGAAGATGTCGTCTATGGTAAAGTTAAATCTTTAAAAAATCATAAAGGTGAAAATATTGAAGAAGCCGGACCATCGGTGCCGGTTAAGATTTTAGGTTTGAAAATCTCTCCTTCCGTCGGTGACATTCTTTATGTCGGCGATGGTAAGAAGGTAAAGATGCGCAAGATTAAGAGCACTGATGTGAAGAAAGAAAAAATCATGTCCATTGCTCAGCAAGAAAATGGCGATGATAACATTCCTAAAGTTAATGTTTTGGTGAAAAGTGACTTTTTGGGCTCAGCTGAAGCAATTGAAGAATCTTTGATGAAAATTAATACCGAAAGAGTAAAAGTGAAAATTGTGGCCAAGGGTTTGGGTAATGTGACCGAAGGCGATGTTAACCGTGCTGGTGACTCAAGTGCTCAAATTATTTGCTTCAATACGAAGATGCCGCCGAATGTAGAGAACCTAGCGCGAACTAAAAATATTCCTGTCCATTCCTTTTCGATTATTTATGATTTAATTAAGCATGTTAAGGCCGAGATGCAAAAATTAGTGCCGGTTGAAGTTACTCGGGTCTATTTAGGCAAACTTAAAGTATTGGCAATTTTCCGTACTGAAAAACAGCATCAGATTGTTGGTGGTAAAGTTATTTCCGGTAGTCCAGAAAATAACGTGATGATTAATGTTTGGCGCGGGGAAGAATTTATTACCACCGGTAAGATTACCAGCTTGCAGTCAGCTAAACAGGAGGTAAAATTTGTGGAAGAAGGAGAAGAGTGCGGCTTGAAGTTTGAAGGTCAGCCTTTAATTCAAGAAGCAGATATTTTAGAATTTTATCGCGACGACAGCAGTATCGCTACTTTATAATATGGCTAAAGTTGAGCAGTTGAACGAGTTATTACACCGGGAGCTTTCATCGGCCATTAATCGGGAGTTAGAGTTCCCCGAAGCTTTTATTACTGTGGTTTATGTTTCCTGTACTCCTGATTTGCAGTTTGCTAAAGTCGGTGTTTCCGTCTTACCAGATCATTTAGCGGGAACGGCTTTAAAGAAGCTTAAAGCCTCTTCTGGGCGCTTAGCTGCCGTCGTTACTAAAAATACACGTTTACGTAAAGTGCCGCGCTTGCTTTGGGAGTTTGATCCCACAGAAAGAAAAGCCGCTGTTTTAGAAGAATTTTTTCTTAAAATTGAAGAAGATGATGCTGACTCGCCCCCTATTTCTATTGCTTAGTTTTAATTATTTACTTTCCGCTCCGTAAGGGGCGGATTTTTTTAGCTTTGACTTTTTCAGCTTTTTCCCTTAGAATAAGGGGTTATGTCAATGAGAGAATCTTTAGTTAAAGCCTATGAAATAATGCGCTCATCGCGACGCATTCTTTTGGTAGCGCATTTGCGTCCAGATGGTGATGCCTTATCTTCAGTTTTAGCTTTACGATTGATTGTCTCAGAATTAGGCAAAGAAAGTTTTGTTTTCTGTAAAGATAAGAATCCAGAACTCTTTGATTATTTACCTGGCTTTTCCCATATTCATGGAAGTGTAGAAAGCTTACAGCAAGCAATTGGTCGAAATGAAGATTGGTATCAATATTTTGATTTAATTGTGGTTGCCGACTGCGGTTCTTTAGCCAGAACTGCCTTAGTTGAAGAAATTAAAGTTTTCAAAAGACAAGGAGGAAAAATTATTGAATTTGATCATCATCCACGAATCGATGATTATGCCGATTTAGAAATTCGTTATCCTGAATTATCTTCTACAGCCGAACTGGTCTATAATTTTATTGTGGCTAATAAAATTATGTTTAGCCGAGAGTTGGCCGATTGCATTCTAACAGGAATTTTAACCGATACTGGTAATTTCCTTTATCCCTCTGCTTCTGACGCTACTATGCAGGCCGCTTCAGCTTCTTTAGAGGCTGGGGCTCATTATGCCAAGATTGTTAATTATACTTTGCGTAATAAGGATGTGGCCATGATTAAGATGTGGGGTTTGGCTCTAGAGCGTTTGCGTTTAAATCCACGCTATCAAATAGCCACTTCGGTGATTACTCGCGATGATATTTTACAGATTTTTGGCAGCGACAATCTTGATAGTGCTGCTGAAAGTGATTTTTTTAGCGGACTAGCTGGCTTTCTTAGTAATCTAGCCGGAGCAAAAGCCATCATGCTTCTTTATGAAGATCAGCGTGGTTTAGTTAAAGGCAGTTTGCGCAGCACCCCTGATGGCATTTTAGTAGACAAATTAGCCCGGGCTTTAGGTGGGGGTGGACATGAGCGGGCTTCTGGTTTTGCCCTGCCTGGACGCTTAGTACAGAAAGGCAAGGATTGGCTTGTTGTTAATTAATTAAAATATAAAATAAAAAGTTCTTTCAATAAATTCACCCTTAAATTGTTTAGTCATGGCTAGTTTAGAAGAAGTTAAGAAAAAGGTGCAAACCTATTGGTATGCCGAGCCCCTGAATCCGGCAACCAATGAATCAATTGCCAGAGAACTGGCAAAAAGTGCAGACGTCTCCGAAGCTATTAATTTAGATGTCGGTGATGGTTCTTCGCACTCTGCTTATCAATTGCCCAGCTATAAGTTAGTATCTATGCTGTATGCGGGAAAAAAACAATTTAGCTTTAAATTTAAAATTTACCGCCGGCAAGGGAAAAACGGGAAAATAGCTGAATGGAAATTCGGCGAAAAAAAGAAAGCTGGTATTTAAATTTAAGACGGCGTTGTTTAAAAAAAGGACCATCCGGTCCTTTTTTCTTGATCAGTTTATTTATTTTTTAGTTTTTTGCTGTTGTTGGCGCCAAGCTTTGATTTTGGCATGATTGCCTTCAAGCAGCACACTCGGCACTTTATATTTTTTACCAGCGGCGCTAAAGACGGCGGGGCGGGTATATTGAGGATATTCAAGAATATTGGTTTCTGAATGCGATTCTTCGTTAATACTTTCAGCATTGCCTAAGACTTCTGGTAGAAGGCGGGTGATTGAATCAATAATAACTAGAGCGGGGAGCTCGCCACCGGTTAAAACATAGTCGCCAATGGAAATTTCTGCATCGATAAATTTTTTGATGCGAGCATCAATGCCTTCATAGCGGCCACAAACAAAAATTATTTCTTCTAGTTTAGAATATTGTTTAGCTAACTTTTGGTTCCAGGTTTTTCCGCTAGCGGACAGGAGAATAACCTTTCTTTTAGCCTCTTTAGTTTTACTTTTCTTTTTTAAATCAGTTAAGGCGGCATAAAGGGGCTCAATTTTCATGAGCATGCCGGCGCCCCCGCCATAGGGGGCATCATCAACCGTGCGGTGACGGTCATTAGTCCAGTCGCGGAGATTATATTTATCCAGCTTGATTATCTTTTTATCCAGAGCCCTTTTGATAATACTATCTTGGAGATAGGAGTCGAGAATATCTGGAAAGATGCTTAAAAGTTTGAATTTCATATCTATTATTTTATAACAAAAAAGCCAGATTGGGAAATCTGGCTTTTTCTATCTTTTATCTAGAGATTAAATCTTCAGATCGTCCAAGGCAGAAGTATCAACATCGCCAAGGTCAGAAGTGTGCTCGTTAGACGGGCGGCTGCTGCGGCGATTACCTCCCTCCGGGTCATAGATTTTCAAATTGACGCGAGAGTTATTTTTAGCGCCGACAATCTTTAACAAGGTGCGAATCGCTTGCGCGGTCTGACCCTTGCGGCCGATGACGTAACCCATATCGGCAGGATTGATTTTCAGGGTTAAAAGTACCCCCATCTCATCCACGGTCCGATCAACGGAGACATCATTAGGATTGCTGACGATGCTCTTTACGATCATTTCGAGAAACTGTTTGTCTGCTTCCATATTTGTTGTTGCTGGGCTTTCAAATCAGTCGGGCTAAAGCTCGTCAAACTTGAAAGATCCTAGACTTAAATTATATTACCTTGCTCACGCAAGATTTATACTAATATTATAATTATTGCCCGCCTTTGTCAATTTAGGCCTGGTCAACGGGCGCTTCTTCTGCGGCCGGAGCCGGAGTTTCAGCGGGTACTTCTTCGGTGATAACCGGCGCTTCTTCTACGGCTGGAGCGGCTGCTTTTTCTGCGGAGGCGCGTTTATCCGCCTTGGCTTTTAACTGAGAAACCCGTTTTTCGTTAACTTTTCCCGCTTTTGAGGCGGTTACCTTCTTGCCTTCAATTATTCCTTTGCCAATTAAAAGATTATTAATAGTAGCGGTCATACCGGCGCCTTTTTCTAGCCAGTATTTAACTCGGTCGCCCTTTACTTGTAAATCTTTGGAATAGGGGTTATAGGAACCCAAAATTTCTAAAGAATTACCATAAGGATCGCGGCCCTTTTCGGAAATAATCAGGCGGAAAACTTTTTTGTTGGTTTTGCCGATTTTAGACAATTTAATCATTAACATAGGTGTTTTTAGAGGCGCATCCGAGCGGTAAATCCAGACGAATAACGCTGTTGTATTTTTCTATATTGACAAATATTAGCTTAATGCCCAGAAAAAGTCAAGTTAGAAGCGGGGTCTTCTGGGGGCGTCATCGCGTCTCGGAAAGCGACCGCGATCACCGCCGGGAGCGGGGCGACGGAAGCCACCCATGCGATTTTCCGGGTTGCCTTTACCTTTTTCGTCTTTCCAATAGGCTTCATTTTCGCTTAAACCTTTCATGGTGAGATTAATGCGTCCCTGATCATCAATTTCGATAATTTTTACAGTGACCATGTCACCGATATTAAGCAAATCACCGGGAGTATTAACGAAGTAGGGCGCAAGTTCGCCGGCTCTCACTAAGCCGTCTTGGCTGTTGTTTAATTGAACGAAGGCGCCGAAATCCATCATTCTTACCACCTTACCAGTAAAGATTTCTCCGACTGCAAAAACATGGACAATGGCTTTTACTTGTTCTACCGCCTCGTTGACCTTAACGCTGTCGGTGCCGCAGACCATTACTAGGCCGTCATCGTCGATGTCGATACTGACACCGGTTTCATCAATAATTTTATTAATAACTTTGCCGCCCGGGCCGATGATGGCGCCGATTTTTTCAGGATCAACATGGAAGCTGATAATTCTCGGAGCATAAGGTGAAAGCTCTGCGCGGGGAGCGGGGATGGCGTCAGTAATGACTTTTAAGATTTTATTTAAAGCTTCACGTCCTTGTTTAAAGGTTTGCTTCATGATTTCCGGGGTAAGACCCTCGGTCTTAGTGTCTAATTGGATGCCGGTTAAGCCAGCTTCGGTACCAGTAATTTTAAAGTCCATGCCACCATCTCCGTCTTCTAAATCTTGGATATCAGTTAATACTTGCCATTTGCTTAAGTCTTTATAAGAAGCTAAGCCCATAGCAATGCCCACTACTGGTTTTTTAATAGGGACGCCAGCATCCATTAAGGCGAGAGTGGAGGCGCAGGTAGAAGCCATCGAAGAGGAACCGTTAGAACCAAGGGTTTCGCTGACTACACGGACGGCATAAGGAAAATCTTCTTTATTAGGAATCATTGGCAACAAAGCTTTTTCGGCTAGAGCACCATGTCCGATTTCTCTTCGGCCAGTGCCACGTAGCGGAGAAGCTTCGCCTACGCTGAAAGGCGGGAAATTATAGTGATGCATGTAGCGCTTCTTACTTTGTCCTTCCATACCTTCCAGTGATTGTTCTAAGCCAGGAGCACCTAAAGTTACAATTGATAAGACTTGGGTTTCGCCGCGAGAGAATAGAGAAGTACCGTGATCACGAGGGAGTAGGCCAACTTCGGCGTTTAAGGCGCGGATTTCATCAAGAGCTCGACCATCAACGCGTCTGCCTTCTTCTAAGATAGCGCGCGTTATTTCTTCATCAACTATTTTTTCTACTAGTGATTTAATAACATAGCCGCGTTTATCGGCGCTGATATTTTGGGAGAAAAGATAGGCGTCTAATTGTTCTTTAATTGCACTGATGGCGGCCTTACGTTCGCCCTTAGTGTAATATACTTTATCAAATAAAATATTTTTTACATTTTCTCTCAACCAATTTTCGCCGAGATTAAGGAGTGTCTTCTTATCTTCTTCTTGCTTGAGCTCATCTTCGCTCTTTAAAGATTTTTTAATGCTGGCAGTCTTAGGAGTAACTTGTTTTTGTAATTCTACAATCAAATCAATGGCTGGTTGCATTTTTTCTTGACCAGCCAGAATTGCCTCCAGGATTAAATCTTCTGAGACTTCATTAGCACCGGCTTCAATCATGATAGTTTTGTCTTTGGTGCCGGCCACTACTAAGTCTAAACTGCTTAAAGCTTGCTCAGCATAGGTGGGATTGAAAATGAATTCATTTTCAACGCGACCAATACGGATACCGCCGATGGGGCCGCGCCAATCTATTCCAGAAATAGCGAGAGCCGCGGAAGAGGCGACGAGAGAGACAATATCATGGTCGTTTTCTTGGTCAACTGCCAGTACCGTGATAATCACTTGGACATCGCGGCGGTCGTCTTGATCAAAAAGCGGGCGAATCGAACGATCAATCATGCGTCCGGTTAAAACGGATTCATCAGTAGGGCGGCCTTCGCGCTTAACCCAGCGGGAACCTTTAATGATGCCGGCGGCGTAAAGTTTCTCTTGAAACTCCACCATTAAAGGGAAGAAATCAATTCCTTCCCGAGAAGATTTGTTTTGAACGACGGTGGCCATGACCACAGTTTCGCCGTATTGAACTAAGACGGCGGAATCGGCCTGTAAAGCCATTTTACCAGTCTTAATAGTGAGCTGGCGGCCAAGCCAGTCGGTACTAACGATTTTTTCCATATTGTTTTTGAGCCTGGCCTTTAAATTACAGAACTGTATAGCCTTCCGCTCGGATAATTAAATAATTAGGCGTGCGCGAATCATCTACAGTGCTATCTATTTAAAGGTCAGGACATTAATAAAAATTTTGATTTACTAAAAGATCGGCCTAGCGGCCGATCAAGAATTTACGGTCGCTGCTAAGATCGATGAAGTCATCGACTTCTTCGATTAAGCGGGAAGAGCAGGTCTTACGGAAAGCCATTACTTCCACTAGGCAGCCTTTATTGTTCTGCAAGTATGATACTAACGGTAGATAATCACCGTCGCCAGAAACTAAAACAATCACATCTAATTTATCGGCAAGCTTGATGGCGTCAATTGCAATTCCTACATCCCAGTCAGCTTTTTTAGCGCCGCCGGCAAAAATTTGCAGGTCCTTCATTCTCACTTCAAAACCTTGCTGGCTTAAAGCTTCAAAGAAGGCAGTTTCTTCCTCATTTTCTGCCCGGATAACATAAGCAGTGGCCCGGATCAGTTTCCGGTCGGCCACTGCTTTGCTAAGTATTTCTTTAAAGTTAACGCGTCTGCCGTAAAGGTTTTTAGCAGAATGGTACATGTTGGCGACATCTATCAAGACGCCGACGCGCTGTTCTTTGTGTTTAATCATAAGTAATTATTCATTTTCTTCCGTCTCTTCCGGAATGATTTCTGCCACCTCTTCTTCATCTTCGTTGGTGACGCTATATTTCTTTTCTTTTAGTTTTTCTTCCTCTTCTTCAGCTTGTAATTTTTGAGCAATCTTTAATTTCAACTTTTCAGCTAATTCTTTAAATTGCTCAAAATTTTCTTTTTGTAAATATTTTAAGAGTTTGCGACGTTCGCCTACTTTTTTCAATAAGCCGCGGCGGGAAGAGTAGTCATGCTTGTGTTGTTTGAGATGTTCGGTTAACTGCTTGATTTCTTCGGTCAAAATTGCAATTTGAACTTGCGGAGAACCGGTATCAGTATCATGAACGCGGAATTTTTTAATGATTTTCTCTTTGTTTTTTTTATCCAACATAGTTTTAGTCGCTTTTTCCGAGAAAGGGGGCTTGCACCCGTTTCCCAGAAGAAGTGCTTATTTATAAAACGCTTATTTCAGCGCGTTGATTTTTTTAGCCAAACGAGATTTCTTGCGGGCAGCATTGCCTTTTTTTATAACTCCTTTTTTAGCAGCCTTGTCCACCGCTTTCATTACTAAGGCGAGGTCTTCTTGCACGCTCTTATCAGCCGCTTGCACCTTTTTCAGGCTCTTTGTGACAGCGGTTTTCATGACGTTTTTAACTTTGAGATTGGCGGCTTCTCTCTTTACGCTCTTGCGCAGTTCTTTTTTCGCCGATTTCTTATTAGGCATACGAAATTTTTGATAAATTAGGTAAATTATTAAAAGTATTCTTATGTTAGCACAAAACTAAACAAAAATCAAGACCCAGTTAGGACTGATTTTGGGGTGATATTATTGTAAAAACAGGCTTTTATCCTAGAGAAATTATTTGCAATCCCTTTTCTCTGATTTCCGCTTCCGTCCAGAAGAGTTTTTCGAGTTTAAATTGATTAACCCCTAGGACTTTTTTCTCTAATGTTCGCCCAGTATATTCTTTAGTTTCGGGGTTATATTCTTCCAAAACTAACAAATCGCCAGTCTTGATTACAAAGTCGTTTAAACGGAGTTCGAAGGTTTTACTGCCGTCCATGATTTCTTGGAAATATTGAGGCAGAATTTTTTTCTTTATAATCATATAGATGTCGGGGTACTGGGACTTGAACCCAGAATCTCCTGCTCCCAAAGCAGGCGCCCTAGCCAATTAGGCCATACCCCGTTATTTTAATTCTTGAATTTTTTCTTCAAAAAGTCAATCCAACCAATTAGACGGAAAAAAAGAACGACGTTGTTTATTCTTAAATGGATTGTCCCGTGTTGAAGTTTATTTTTAACTTTACTTTGACTAGATTTGCTAATTACATGGCTTACTCGTAAGAAATTATTATCATGCAAGCCTGTGGTTTTCTTCCAGAATTCTATATTTTTTGTATCGTCGTTGACGTTGTGAGACATTAATTGTGCCTTGACATCAGATTTTTTTATGGGCAGAAATTTAAAGAAAAACTTTATCATCACTTTAATCATTTCTGGATCTGAGTTAGCAAAATCTATACTTTTCCACTTACTCCCTTCGGCGCCCTTTTTATAGCCTTCGCCCCAATAGAGAGCCAGACCCGTCAGAAATAAAGGGTCATCAGAAAATTTTTTTGCTTCATTCTCAGCTTTTAATCTATTTTTTCCATGATTTTCTTGCGTTATTTTGCTTCTAAGTTTATTTCTTTGTATTAATTTTATTATTTTTGTAGACCGGACATGCTCGTTTATTTTTTCTTTTGACTGAGGGTTTAATTCAATATTTTTTAACCAAGAGCTTAAAGTGCTTTTGGGGACATTAAGGCTGTCACTTATTTGGCTGTAAGTAAGACCGCTATGCCTTAATTTTATCGCTGTATTTTTATCTTTTCTCATAAAAAAATGAACCCAATATTATCAATTTATCATGGGTTCATTTTTTTGTCCACTTATTTGTGCCCCGGGTCAGAATTGAACTGACGACACAAGGATTTTCCTTTATTGGTGCTTAGGTTTCCCTAAGGATTGGACTATATCATCTCCGTTTTATCAAAAGATAAAGGGCGGAGTCGGGCGCTCGCGGCGGGGTTATTGTTGGGCTCACCCGCTAGTCTCTACACCTTCTTCAATCTAAAACCCGATTGAAGCTTGGCTCGGGATTGCCTGGCGTAAAACGCTGAAGGTTTCCCCGAATTCACCCGATTTTCATTCCAGTGTTTCCACTGAACGGACCGAAAATCCAGTCCTTTGCTCTACCACTGAGCTACCGAGGCCTGACTGAAAACAGATTAGTTGCGGGAGCTGGATTCGAACCAGCGACCTCCAGGTTATGGGCCTGGCGAGCTGCCAACTGCTCTATCCCGCTATTTTTTAATTTTTGAACGGCAAAGTGGGCAATGGAGGATTCGAACCTCCGACCTCAACATTATCAGTGTTGCGCTCTAACCAACTGAGCTAATTGCCCTTAATTTTAGGAAAGTAACAATAAAAAATAAGTTTCTGGCAACTTCTTGATAAAATATAACAGAATAGAAATAAAAAAGCAAGCGTTTTTTTGGGCTGATTTTTAACTTAAATCTGCCGTTAGTAGGAAGAGTTCGCTTTTGATATCAGCCTGCCCCTGCTTGTTTTTGAAATCAAGGAGCAGAAGCTTATCAAGGTTACTTTGGAGTTCGTTTAAGGAGAACTTGACGCTTTGACTTATGCCTTTCTTTACTACGAAGGGGTGGAGTTTTAATTTGCTGGCGAGCTGGCTCTCGCTTAGGCGTTCTTGAGATTGCATTACTTTGACTTGAAGCATGATTTTAAATTGGCGCTGGAACATGGCGAGTAGGTATTCCGCGCTTAGACCGGCGGCAAATTGTTCAGCCAAGAGCTGGAGGGCGGCTTTACTGTTTCTAGCTCCTAAAGCATCAGTGAGGGCAAAAATATTGTCTTCGATTTCACCCTTTACCATCTCTTGGACTAGGGTATTATCAATGATTTTCTCATTACTAGCGGCTAATAATTTTTTAATTTCATTATCCAGGCGCCAGAGATCATTGCCGGTGCGGGCAATGAGCAAGGAGAGGGCGCTTGGAGTAATTTGTCCCTTGTGGTCGGCGATTATTTTTTTAGCCCAATCTAAGGTTTGAGTATTATTTAAAGGCTTGAATTCTTGGACAAAGGGCTGTTTTAAGAGCCAGGCGTATAATTTTTTGGCTTCCGCCTTTAATTTTGTGGGAGCAGTCTCTTCTTCACTAAAGACGATAGCATTATCTTCGGCGCCGGCATTTTTAGAGCACAATTGTAAAAGCATGCTAAAAACTTCTTCATCTTTGTTAAGAAAAATGTTTTCAATAATTACCATTCTTTTTTTGGTAAACAAAGAAGCGCCGCTGATTTTTTCTTGGAGTTCCTGGCGGTTGCTTTGCTTGCCGTCGAGCACTACTAAACTTTGCCCCAGGGTGTCAACCGCCGCCATGAAACGTTCTTTTAGTTCTTTAAGTTTTTGCCGTCTTCGAAAAGAGTCGGCACCGTGCAGCAGAAAAATCATAGAGAAATTATTTGCCAATCATCAATTTTTTTGCCTAAAAAGCCTTCCCCTAATTTCAGGAAGCTCTCCGGCTTATCAGTCAGGCAAAAGCGTCGCGCGCCTTCAAGCTTGTTGGTGTTTTTAAAATCAGGGTGGCGCTCTAAATACTCGCTCAGGCTGAGGGCGACAATTTCGCCGGGATCAGGTACGCGGCAATTCTTTCCCATTATTCGGCGAGCGTCTTTAAGCAGGAAGGGGTAGTGGGTGCAGCCTAAAATCAAAGTCTCCACCTTTTTATTTTTTAAAGGGTGTAGATATTTTTTAAGAATTTTATTACTGACATCTTTACCGGCAAAACCTTCTTCGATTAAAGGTACAAGCAAGGGGGCGCTGTTACTGATTATTTGCGCTTCTTTGTTTATTTTTTTAATTTCATGTTCATAGGCGCCGGAGTTAATGGTAGCGCGGGTACCGATGACGCCAATTTTTTTGCTTTTAGCGGCGTATTCAGCTAAAGGAATAATTACTCCCAAGATGCGGCGGTCCGGATATTTTTTAGGAAGATGTTCTTGTTGCAGGCGGCGGAGCGCTTGGGATGAGGCAGTATTGCAGGCAAGAATGACGAGACGGCAGCCTTCGGCAAAGAGAAAATCAACCGCCTCTTTGGTATAGCGGTAGATTACTTCTTGGGAATGGCCGCCATAGGGAACGCGGGCGGTATCGCCTAAGTAGAGATAGTCATATTGCGGCAGTTTTTTTAAAAGATGCTTAAGGACGGTCAAGCCGCCTAAGCCGGAATCGAAGACGCCGATGGTATGATTTTTTTTATTGCTGGGCATAGTATTTAAATTGATCGCCGCGCTCTTTATAGTTTTTGAAAATGCCAAAACTGGCGCAGGCGGTGGATAGGAGGATGACATCGCCTGTTTGAGCGATTTGTCGTGCTTGTTTGACCGCTTGGGCCATGCTATCTGCCTGGTAGATTTTTTTGGGGTCAAAGCCGGCCGCTTTAATTTCTAATAAGAGCCGAGGGGTCGCCTCTCCTTTTAAGAGAACTAAAGCTTTTACTTTTTTTGCTATTACTTTTGCTAAAGACTTGAAGTCTGCTCCTTTATCAGCGCCACCGGCGATTTGAATAATAGGCTGGGAGAAAGAAATTAAATCAAGGGCGGTGCTTTCGGGAGTGGTTGAGAAGCTGTTGTCAAAATATTTAATCCCGTTTTTTTCGCCGGCAAACTCTAAGCGGTGTTCTAGGTTTTTAAAATTTTTAATAGCCGCGATATATGCATCCTTGGGAATTTTTATTGCCTGACTTAAAGCCACGGCCGCGCCGATATTTTCTTGATTATAGATTCCTTGGAGACGAGAACTTAAATCTGAAGCTTGGAAGTAGATGATTTTTCCTAGCATCGTTTCCTTTTCTAGTTTTGTCTGTAATTTTTTATTAGCAACTAAGATTCTATTATTTTGATGTTGGGCAACTTTGAGCTTGGCCCGCCAGTAGGCCCGGTAGGAGCGGTGGTAATTAGGATTCAAGGGGTCGGCGGGGGCTAGATGCTCTTTAAAGAGATTGGTAATAATAGCATAGCGTGGACCGAAATTTAAATCTTCTAACTGGAAACTAGAAAGCTCCATCACCACCCAGTCATTCTTGCGGATTTGGTCAAAAAAGCTAAAGGGAGCGACGCCAATATTGCCGCCCAGCCAGACGCGTTTTTTTGCTTTTTTTAAAATTGCCACCATTAAAGAAGCGGTGGTGCCCTTGCCCTTGCTCCCGGTTACGCCGATAGTATTGATGCTGGGGCAGGCGGCAAAAAAATATTCCATTGCACTGGTTACTAGGGTGCCGTGAGTTATAGCTTTCTGTACTCCGGGGCAGAGCAGGGGCCAGCCGGGAGAGCGAAATAAGACTTCAAAGTCTTCTAGATCTTGGTTAAATTTAGATTCTACCCGCCAAGCTAGTTTAGGGAGATATTTTTTTAAGGCAGGATTTGATTGAATGATTATCTTTAATTGTTCTTCTGTTCTTTGGTCGCAGATGGTAACGGTGTGACGGTAACCATGTTTAAATAGCCAGGCTAAGAAGGCTTGATTTTCTTTGCCTAGACCAAGTAGAGCGATATTTTGGGAATTGAGAAACATATTATTTTAATTCTCCCCAGTTATGGCCGCTAGCCGCCTCAACGACTATCGGTACGGATAGAGGCAGGGCGTCGGTCATTAGTTTTTTGAGAGGTTCAATATATTTTTCAAGCTTATCCGCTTTTACTTCAAAAATCAATTCGTCGTGGACTTGAAGAAGGAGGCGGATTTCTTTTTCTTTGCCCGCTAAATATTTATTAATATCTAGCATGGCTTGTTTAATCATGTCAGCGGCTGTTCCTTGGATGGGCATATTAATGGCCATGCGTTCGGCAGCGCGGCGGATTTGAGGCATATCAGAGAGTAGGTCAGGTAAAGGACGGCGGCGCTTGAAGAGGGTTTCGGCATAACCTTTAGTGCGGGCATCGGTGATAAAACGATCCATCATTTTTTTAATGCCGGGATAGACTTCTAGATAACGGTCAATAAAATCTTTGGCTTCAGCGTAGCTGATGCCGGCGCCTTGACTGAGACCATGCGGCCCTTGGCCGTATAAGATGCCAAAATTAATGGCTTTAGCAGCTCGGCGCATTTCTTTTGTTACCGCTTCTAAGGCAACGCCGTTAATGGCAGCGGCAGTGGCAGCGTGAATGTCTTCATTTTTCTGAAAGGCCGACATCATTTTTTTGTCTCTAGAGAGATGAGCAGCTAGGCGTAGTTCAATTTGAGAATAATCAAGTCCGAGCAGGACATAATCTTTTTCTGAGACAAAGGCGGCTCGAATTTCTCGTCCCTCGTCGGTGCGGGTGGGAATGTTTTGCAGGTTGGGATCAGTGGAAGACAAGCGTCCAGTAGCGGCTACGCTTTGGTTGTAGCTAGTGTGGATGCGGCCATCGTGGGCATTAATTAGGGCGGGTAAAGCTAGGACATAAGTATTCTGCAGTTTGCTTAGTTCTCGATATTCTTGGACGAGAGTAATAATTTCGTGTTGGTCACGCATTTTTTCCAACTCATCATCCGCCGTAGAAATTCCAGTTTTGGTTTTTTTCAAACCTCTGTTATCTAAGCTCAAAGTTTCAAAGAGAATATGCTGGAGTTGCTTGGGGGAGTTGAGATTAAATTCTTCGCCAGCTAGACGATAGGCTTCTTTAGTTAATTCGTCGAGGCGTTTTTCCAATTTTTTTGCTAATAGTTGGAGGGGCTTAGGGTCGAGTTTGATGCCCCTGTCTTCCATCTTCGCCAAGACACTTAGTAAAGGCATTTCTAAGTCGTAGAAAAGCTTGTCTAAGTCGACGGATTTTAATTCTTGACTAAGAATTTTTTGCAGTTGCCAGGCGCAATCGGCGTCTTCACCGGCGTATTGTGCCATTTTTTCAGCGGGCACTTGAGAAAAGGCCACCGCTTCTTTGCCTTTACCAATTAATTCTTCCGTACTTATTTTTTCCCAGCCGAGGCTGCGGAACGAAACACTGTCTAAATTATGTTGACGATTTTCCGGGTTGAGAAGATATGATGCTAAGAGGCTATCAAAGTTGATTCCTTGAAGCTTGATGCCGTGGCTATTTAGGACGCGGTAATCGAACTTAAGATTATGTCCGTATTTTTTAATTTTTTCATCTTCTAAAATTGGCCGGAGCTGTTTCAGCCAGGCATGGGTAGATTTCTTTTCTTGTTGGTAGCTGAACAGATCAATATTTTCCGCCGTTTGTGCTCCTAAGTGGAGATAATAGGCGCTGCCTGCTTGCCAGGAAAAAGACAGTCCCAGTAGTTGAGCGTCCAAAGGATTAAGTCCTTCTGTTTCTGTATCTAGGGCGAAGGCTGTCTGTTTTTTTAGCTCTTTTAAGAATTTATTAAAGCTAGTTTCGTCACTGATTAGTTGGTATTTTTTTTCAGCTTGATTGCGAGTGAATTTATCTTGGTAGTTTTCGCTTTGGGTAGCAGCGTCGTCGCTTTGATGTAAGTTTTTTACTTGTTTTAACTTGCCGAGCAGAGAGCGGAACTCTAATTCTTGGAAAAGGGTGATCGCTTGATTTTCGTCAAAAGAATCAAGCTGGAATTCTTCCCATTTTATTTGGATTGGCGCCTCGCGGTTGATAGTGGCTAAATTTTGACTGAGATAGGCCTGATCTTTTTCGGCTAACAGTAATTCTCGTAGGCGGGGTTTAATTTTTTCATTACTGGCTTCGGCGGCCGCGTAGACACCATCAAGAGTCTCAAAGTTTTGCAGGAGTTCCGTTGCTCCTTTTTCACCAATACCTTTTACCCCGGGAATATTATCGCTAGCATCGCCGCGCAGGGCCTTATAGTCAACAATTTGATCAGGGCGGAGACCATATCGCTCTTGTACTTCTTTGGCGCTATAGAGGGTGCTTTCATTTAAACCTCGGCTCATCGTATAAACACTGGTACGACTATTAATTAATTGCAGGGTATCCATATCGCCGGTAATGATAATGCTGTGCCAGTTAGTTTCGGCTGCGGCTTTTTGGGTGATGGTGCCAATGAGGTCGTCAGCTTCGTAGCCGTCTAGTTCAAAAATAGGGATATCTAAAACTTTTGCCACTTCTTTTACCAAGGGAATTTGTTCATAAAGCTCATCCGGAGCCTTGGTGCGGGTAGCTTTATACTCCGTATATTTTTCGTGGCGGAAGGTGGGAGCGGGGCGGTCGAGGGTAAGGACTACAAATTCTGGGTGTAATTCCAAAAAAGCCCTTAAAATAAAGGAGGTAAAGCCATAGACAGCATTGACGAGGCGACCATCTTTAGTGGTCATCGTTGGCGGTAGGGCATGAAAACTACGGTGAATTAAGGCATTGCCGTCAATAATTATGAATTTGGGGGGTATTTTTTGCATGTCTTTATTTTAGCACGGGCACAAGTGAATAGGCAAAGCCTTTTTAGGTATAGAAAAAAGCGCCTCCGGGGTCGGGACGCTTTCTCGCAAAGAGCGATTATCTTGGCCTTAAGGCGGTTTATCGGGGTAAGATCGCTTACCTCGGGTATAACTGTGATAATGTTGTCTTTTTTTTGCACCGGTTGGCGCGAAGACAAAAACCTTTGGGCCAAGACATGGAAGAGGGACGAGGGTTGGCTCGGGTAAGATAGCGACAAGCGCTAAAATTAATAAAAATCCGGAACCAAAATAAGCCGAAATAATCAGATTCTCCATGTCCTAATTTTTAAGGTATGCTCATATATTATTACTAATTTAAAAAAAGTCAAGATTTAAGCTAATTAAAACTTTGCTTCTCTTAAACTATTCTTTTTGATAGAATAGTAATATAAAATAAAATGTATGAAAAAAATTGCTTTATTTTTTGGCGGTTTAGGTAACGAAGCTTCGGTTTCCGTGGTTTCGGCGACTAATGTGGTGGCTAATTTTGATCAGAAACGCCAGCGTTTGGTTTTGGTGTATTGGCATCATGATGGTTATTTCTATAAATTAGAAAAAATGGCCGCAGTGAAGAAGCCATCAGTGAAACAACGTTTGGCTGTCTCCGATTTTAAAAAATATTTTGACTCCGCCCTTTTAATGACTCATGGTCGTTATGGCGAAGACGGCGTCTTGCAGGGAATTTTAGAGAGCCAAAAAATACCTTATAGTGGTTGCGGGGTTTTAAGTTCGGCTCTCTGTATGGATAAGGCGGTTTTTAAATTATTAATGTCTGGACAGAAGATTCCGCAGGTTCCGTTTTTTCTTTTAGACTATTCCCGGCACAGCCAGAAAGAATTGTCAGTCATTATTGCTAGCGCTCAGAAGAAGTTGCGTTTACCCGTTTATGTGAAGCCAGCTAATTCTGGTTCTTCCGTTGGTATTAGTAAGCTTGACTCTTGGAAACAATTAGCGTCCGCCCTCAACGAGGCTCGCCGCCATGATTATAAGATTATTTTAGAACAAGGTTTGGTAAAGCCGAGAGAAATCGAAGTGGCGGTTTTAGGGAATGATAAATTAATTGTTTCTCGGCCGGGAGAATTACGTTTACCCCAAGATTTTTATGATTTTGAAGAAAAATATCAGAAAGGAAGAACTGAAGTCTTGATTCCTGCACCCCTGGAGAAGAAGCAAGAAAAGCATATTCAGGAATTAGCCGCTCAGGCCTATCGTTTGGCGGACTGCCGCGGCTTTTCTCGAGTCGATTTCTTTTTATCAGGAAAGAAATTATATTTAAATGAGATTAACACCCTGCCGGGCTTTACCGATATCTCGATGTATCCGCAGTTAATGATGAAGATGGGTATGACCTATTCCGATTTGATTAATAAATTAATTGATCTGGCTGTTTAATAACAGTTTCTTTGTGTTTATGGCCATAACTTTTGCCTTATTATTTTTAGCCGTAGTATTTTTTCTTATTTTAAGCCGGGGGCGGATTTGTTAGTGGGTAATCTGCGTGCTTTAGCCGACAAGACTAAAATTCATCCAGTCCTTTTGGGAACGATTTTAGGGTTTTTAACGACTATCCCTGAATTTATGGTTGGCCTAAATGCCGTACGGAGAGATATGATTGCTATTTCCTTAGGTAATATTTGGGGCGGCATTATTGTTATTTTTGGTTTAATTCTCGGTCTCTCAATTGTGCTGCAGAGAGAAATTAAAACTGATGGTCGCTTGCGGGCGATTCTCCCCAGTTTTATTTTAATCACTTTCTCTATTTTTCTAGGTTTAAAGGGAAGCCTTCATTATTATGACGGACTTCTCTTAAGCGCCTGCTATCTTTTATTGGTTTATTTAGATTATTTGGCGGGTGGCAACTATCAGGCGGATGAGTCAGCGGAAAAAATTGTTTTAAGAGAAGAATCGCCTATTCGCGGTTGGACCCGTTTTAAAGAAAAATTTTTATCTTGGCACCGAGAGTTAAGTCGAGAAACGCGTTGGGCCTTAATTGGTTTATTTTTAGTTTCTGTGTCCTCTTATGCCATTATGGAGTTGGCGGATATTGCCCTAGGTGTCTTCCCCTTGCCGCCATTTCTAGTGGGCTTGCTGATTTTTTCTTTAGGTACAAATTTACCAGAGATATCAGTCGCTTTTAGAGCTTTAAAAACAAAAAACGGCTTTTTATCTTTTGGTCATCTCGTGGGTTCGGCGGTCAGCAATGTGTTGGTTTTATCTTTATTAACTTTTATTACCCCAGTGAGCATGTTCGTTTCCTGGCGTTATTATGTACTGATTATATTTATTGCTTTTATTCTTTCGGCCGTCTCTTTCTTTTATGTAACGCGTCGTCGTTTCCAGCGCTGGGAGGGTTTCGTTTTAATATTATTTTATCTTGCTTTTGTTTTGTTTGAATTACTATAAAATTTTTGTTTTCAAAAAAAGACCTCAATTGTAGTTAGGTCTTTTTTATTTTTTTTACTTTGACAACGATATCATGGCGCCAGAGTGCCTAAAGGTATTTGATTTAGGTCTAAATTGGTGATGCCAAGGCTAAGTTGCTGCATGATGGCAAAAGCTTCTTCAGGGCGGCCGAGATAATAGCGTTTACTGTCTATCGGATTAAGATACCAGGCTTCACCATTGTTTTCTGTTTGTAATAAAATCCTGCCTGATAGATTGCTGATTAATTTTTTATCAATATTGATTTTTCCTGTTCTTAAGGGGCTGTAGCCGTTTTCAATTTCTTGATAATCAGAGAAGCCATCATTATCGCTATCTTTCTGATCTAATTTGGTAAATAAGCCTTTCTCCATCCGGTCGGAGAGTCCGTCTTCATCTTGGTCTTTGTCTTGAATAAGTTGGCCCTTGATTAATCCAACTGGTATATTTTCTAAGTTTTTATTACTCACGCCAATACTTAATTTTCTCATTATCACAAAAGCTTGATGAGGGCGGCCGAGGTAGTATTTATTTTTGTCTTGTGGGTTAATATACCAAGCCTCGCCTTTGCTTTCTGTCTGGATAACAATATTACCAAGAGTTTTTCTGACAATTTCCGGATTAATTTTAGTGAAGTCTAATTTTACCTTCTCAAGAAAGGCAACCTCTTCATCTTTAGACTGTTTTTCGGCTGGGGGTTCATTGGTATTGACGCAGGGGCGGATTAGACTGAGTTGCTGTTCAGTACTAAGGCTGCAATATGTGGGTGATTTGGAGATAACAGTTCTAATTTGAAAGTCGTTGTTACAAGCGCCCCATTCACTGCATTCTATTTGGCTGCAATTGTTATTTATATTTCCCCCGCCGCCTGACGGACGATTAATTACCTTAACCAAACGGGTTGCGTTCGCTTGGTTCCCGGCGCTGTCGATTGCGCTATAAGTTACCAGATAATTACCGGTTACATTTTTGTTAACAGGATTATCTATTGTGATACTAGTGCTAATATTGCCATCAATATCATCCTGAGCAATCGCGCCGCCATCATTGTAATTACTGTCTTTATAGATAGTGACAGGATTTTCTCCAATAACGGTGATGACTGGAGCATTATCTTCAATAATTTCAAACACTTTTTCCGAATAGCCTCCAGTGTAATTGAAGCTTACCACGCCATCATTATCGGCTGTTTCTATGGCAAGCAGGCTGCCATCTACTTGAATGCGATACTTTTGACCAGGTAAAAGATCGCCGACGTCATGAGCGGAAGAGGCTGTGTGTTCGTCGCTACTCTCTTTCCATTTTTTATAGTAGTCGCCGGTAGTATTCCAGGTATCGATGTTAATTGTAACTTCTCCAATCGAAGGTGTGATGTCTAGGGGGACGTTGCTAATAGTGCTTGTGCTCTGAGCGGGGATATTTATGGATATTTGCGCCTCTAAAGCAGTAGTGATGGTGGTAGTAGCATTAAGGAAGGGGCGATTGGAGTCGGTGATAGTTAGATTAGTACTGGAAGCTGTCGTGAGGATATTGCGCAGGGTGACTGTTATAGCTTTTTCATTGTTCACTTCGGCGGTAGCAGCCAGTAAAGATAAGTTATCATTATCAATATTCTTAATTTTTACTGTTTGTGCATAGAGATGGCTAAAATCTACGGAAATAGGGTCAGATGGGCTGCTAATTAAATTTGGTCCCGCTCCTCTGAATTTTAGAGATAACCAATACCAGTGACGATTATTATCCATCATCCAGTTCACATCAGTAAAGTTTATATCTGTTGGGAGTGGTATGTAGTCATATTCTGAAATTGGTAATTCGTAGGAAGTTATGTCTGAAAATTCTGTGTATTTAGAAAAGCGTTCTAAGCCAAATCGACCCTCCTCGCCAACTAGATATAAGCCTCCTTGGACAGAGGCGCTGTCTATTTGAGCTAGCGGATAATTAGGTTTTTCATTAATAGCGTTTTGCACCCACACGCCGCAGCCCCAGTTTTCTTCTATTGTTGGCGGGGTAAAAATTAATGATTTAGCATCAGTTGAACCTGGTTCTCCGTAGGCTTGGGCATTGCCTGGCTTGGTGAGGCTAGTGTAGTAGCGAGTAGTTGTGGCTATCGTGGGGCCGACAATAAAAAGATAATTATCTTCGCTCGTGTTGCCATTAGTATCTATTACTACGACGTTCAGAGAATAAGTGCCGAGACGACTAGGCGTGAAGCTGCCATTAACAGCATTACCCGATTTTTCAGTAGTGATTGTTTCAGCTGGGCTACTATTAATTGTATAGCTACAATTATCACAGTCACTGCCGTTGAAATTCTGCATACTGAAGTTAAAAGTGATGGGTGTGTTACTAGCGTAAAGACGGCTTTGTTCTTGCCAGCTAATCATTTTATGTAAAGCGTTGTAATGTAGTGAGTTATTTTCTAGCTTATTAGTACTGGCGTTATATATGCCCCTGTTTCCATAATTAATTTGATTATTAATAATGTCATTATTGGTTGACCCAAGGATAAACACGCCGAAGTCATTATAGTTTAATTCATTATTTTCTATATTATTATTTTCTGAGCCATTAATTATGTTGATAGCGGCTGAATATTGGGGCAGACCACCATTGTTTTCTAGAATATTATTGTTAACTTCATTATTATCCGCATTATCTAGGAATATAGCCGCCCCTTTAGCGCCATTTATCTGATTATTTGTGACACTATTGTTATTTGAATTTTTTAAATATACCCCGTATTCAATGATGTCTTTAACTTCAATATTATCAATAGTGGAACTACTGACGTTAAAGAAATTAATAGCAATATAGTTGTCAAAAGAGCCGCTATTGTTGGTATATATTTCTTCAAAATTTATCTGGTTGATGGTGATGTTGCTGCTGGTTGCCGCTTTGATGCCATTGATAGCATTATTAATACTACTGAAATTACTAATGATGATATTATTTTGAGAAGCAATGTTAATTCCCGCCATCATTAAATCATTGCCGCCATTTATTGAATAACCACCGCCATCAATACTGATATCGGGAGCGCTAACAGTGAGAGCCGACCCTGTAAAGGCGCCGTCACAATTAATGTCCGCTGTGAGAGCGATGCTCTCAATTACCGTGTCACCACAAGCGCAGGGCACGACCCCGCCACAGTCAGCCGCCTTCGCTTCATTTATTTGTATGCCCATTATGGCTATGATTACCATTATGGTACTAAATAGGATATTTTTAGAGAAAAACATGTTTTTTGTTTAATTTTTATAACTATATAATAGCTTATTTAGCTTCTAAACACAAAATTATTGGTATTAAATTTTTATTTTATTATCTAATATTAGTATTATTTTTTTAAATAAGCTTTTTTTATCCTATAACCATAATTAGGGCAATTATGCTTAATCCTTGACAAATAGTATTTTATATGTTATAATTTCTTTATTAAGTTGAGCTTCTTTAACAAACAGGATTAGGTTGGATTAATTACTAAGAACGCCTACCAAGACGAGTTTAGTAATTAATCCAATGTTTCAAACCTTAATTTTAACCCTAAAACCATTATCATGAAGAACCTGTTTGTAATTCTTGCCGTGACCGCAATTGCTCTGTTGAGCGCCTGCAACAACACCGAAACCAAGTCTGACACTTCCTGGTTGAGTGATACGTCCGAAGTTGTCCAATTGCCCATGGTGGAAGAAGCGCCCCAGCCCAAAATCATCACCCCGGAAAGAGTTGGGGTTAGCGAGCTGGAGTTTGACTTCACACCCGCCCCACAGTGCGATGGTGGCGCTTGCGCCCGCGTACAATTTGAGATCGCCATTCTGGCTGAAAATGGTATAACGTACCCGGCTGACGTTTATGTTTCAATTTTCCTCCATCAGGAGGATGGTGATCCTAGGACAGATCCTCAAATTTTAGCAGCCAAAAAGCTGCATAAAAAACTTTTATCTTTAACGATGGAAGAAATAAAATCATTCCGGGCAACTCTGTTAAATGAAGAACTCGTTCAGATTGTCACCATCGAAAGATGGGATGGAAATACCTTCATTCCTTCCAAGATTATTTGGGAAAAAAAGACGTATTAACGTCTCTCGCTGTTCATTATAAAAAGGACCCGACACACCCGGGTCTTTTTTAATAAACAAAAAACAGGCAATAGCCTGTTTTTAAATTATCAAGTGGACCCTACAGGACTCGAACCTGCCACCCCCTGCTTGCAAAGCAGGTGCTCTACCAGATGAGCTAAGGGCCCTCTTCCTCGATAAAACTTAGTTTACCGAGATTATTAAGACTAGTCAATGTTTATTGTGTGGGGATTAAGGGGCTAAGTAGCCAAGTGAAGAAGCTATTGCCGTTGCCGCTCATTAAAACAATGCCGATAAAAATAGCAATAATGCCTAAGATCTTGTAGCCCAGGCGAGAGCCGCCTTCGGTGCCAAATTTATCTTCAAACCAAGTAATGCGACCAAAATTTTGTAAGAACCATTCCGTCTTTAAAATTAAGACAGCCCCGACAGCAATAATAACTAGCCCAAGAATAATCATATTTTTTTATTTAATATAATTTAAAGGATTATATCTAGTGCCATTAATAATGACCTCAAAGTGTAGGTGAGAGCCAGTGGAGCGGCCGGTTGAACCCATTAATGCAATTAATTGTCCTTTTTCTACTTCCTCCCCCTTTTTAACTAATAGTTTAGAGGCGTGGCCATAGCGAGTTTTCTTACCGCCACCATGGTTGATCAGGATGGTGTTACCGTAGCCGCCATTATAGCCGCCTTGAGAAATTTCCACTGTTCCGGAATCAGCCGCATAAATCGGTGTCCCGACCTTATTGGCAATATCGACGCCATTATGTTTCCAGGAAAAATATTGAGTAATGCGATTACCGGCAGTCGGCCAGGCCATCTTATTGCTACTGACGATTGGTTTATCGGAGGAGACGATATCTTTAATCACGGCAATGCCTGAATAGCTGTTTTGCGTGGTATTTTTAGCTATATTACTGCTGACGCTGCGTTTAACGCCGGGGATAATTAATTGCTGGCCAATAGAGATTGACCCGGCCCCACTTAAATTATTACTAGCAATAATTTTCTCAACATCTAAGTTATAGTCTTGGGCAAGTTTGCCAATAGTGTCGCCTCGTTTAACAGTGTAGAGGAAGCCGTCAGTAGGGAGAATAGTGAGATTGTCACCGGCGCGGATAATACTGAAGGCGCCGAGATTGTTTGCCCAGAGTACGGTGTTAACATTAAGGCGGAAACGTCGGGCAATAGTGCTAATAGTATCGCCCACCTGAACAGTATAAGTAGTAATTGTTTTGCGTTCTACTGGGGTTTCTGGAGCAGTATTCTCTCCTGCTATTACACCGATTTGCCTGGGTTTATTTAAGCCGCTTCCATTTTTAGCAATAATGGCCTCCTGACTATCTTCGGTTTCGGGGGCGACTCCTTTAGGGGCACTGACGGCACTTTTTTTACCGAGATATTTTTCGGCTCCTAAAACCTGCAAGTTCATGGCGACGGCAGTCTCTTGAATTAGCTCGTCGTTATATTGGCCGATGTCGCTGAATTCATTTTTAACAATCTCCGCCATGACACTTTTCCGGTTTTTACCGATAGCGGCGCTGGCTTGTTTTTTGTTGCTTAGGTTTAAAATGACTGCAGCCGAAATTAAGATTAGAGCTGCAAGATGAAAAGACTTTTTTTTGATTAACTCCTGTTTTGATTGTTGGCCCAGATCATACTTTTTTACCCTAAAAATAAGATAGTAGAGACGGGTAAAGGGGCGGTATAGGAGAAATTTGCCTAGCAAAAAGAAAGGCTTGATTAGAGCCGGGACCGCGGTTGCAATCAGCTCTTTTAAGCCCATGAGTATTTTTAGGCCTAAGAGCAGAGATTCAATGGCTATTTTCTTCAGTTTTAAGTTTTTCTTAGGAATAAAATGATTATCTTAAGTCTTTTTATACTATCATCTAAGCGCTTATTCAGTCAATTTGCATCACTCGGTTTTTATTTGTTATAATATAAAAAAAGCAATATTTTTAGCTAATAATTAATTTTTAAAATATGGTTAAGCTTGTCTTGCTTCGTCACGGAGAGAGCCTGTGGAATCAAAAAGGTCTATTTACTGGCTGGACTGACGTTGATTTAAGCGAAAATGGGGTTTTAGAAGCACTAACTGCTGGTAGGAAGTTGAAAAAAGCCGGTTTCCACTTTGATGCTGCTTATAGCTCTTATTTAAAACGGGCTTTAAAGACTTTAGACATAGTGTTGGAAGAAACGGATCAGCTTTGGTTGCCAGTAGCTAAGGATTGGCGCCTAAATGAGCGTCACTATGGTAATTTACAGGGCTTAAATAAACAGCAAATGGCTAGAAAATTTGGTGAAGAGCAGGTAAAGATTTGGCGGCGTAGTTATGATGTCCGTCCACCCAGAATTGAGGCTAGTAATAAATTCAACCAAAAAGGGGAGGAAAAATACCGGGGTATTGCCGTGCCAACCGCGGAAAGTCTCAAAGATGTGGTTACTCGGGTCTTACCGATTTGGGAAAAAGAATTAGCGCCGATGATTAAGTCCGGTCATCGTTTGTTAATAGCGGCTTCTGGCAATAGTTTGCGGGCTTTAGTGAAGATTATTGAAAACATGCCGGCTGATGAAATTGTAGAATTTAATATTCCTACTGCCATTCCCTTAGTTTATGAATTAGATAAAAACCTGAAGCCTAAGAATAGGTATTATTTGGCCAGCGCTAAGGAATTAAAGGCGGCTACCGATAAGGTAAAGAATCAGGGTAAGAGAAAATAGTTTATCTTTCTATTATATAAAAAGCCCCTATTTAGGGGCTTTTTGTGTTTACGTATAATTTTAATTTCCCGGCACAATAACATCAAAGGGTTTGGCTCCGGGGTAGGCTTTGTAGCCGTAATCTTTGCAGAATTTACTGATATTAGGTCTGAAGTAATCAAGGTGGGAATCTTGGATTAGGCCGATTAGGAAATAGGATAGCGCCATTGCCCACGCTTTATTGGCTCCTTTAGGGACTTTAATTTCCAGGCGGTTTTTAGGGTCGCCAAAATATTTATTTTCCCCTAGGCTGATAACTAATTCTTTTTTTTCTCTAATTACGAATTTGGCATGCCTAGCTTCGCCGTAGGAAAAGGCACGGATTGATAGATTTGGACCAAAAAGCTCGCTTTTCTTGATTTCCAGCATGGGCGCAATCGCTGCCCACTCATCGGGAAGAATAAAAGCATAGGCAGAATATTTCTTAAAGTTATTTGGTAGTTTTAGCTTAAGAATAAATTTGGCAATGTCTCTAGCTTTTTCACCGCTAGCCGATAAAATCATGCCTAGATAGGTTGAGGTGTTATAGGTATAGGGTTCTGGCAATTTACGGAAGGCATAGACTTCGTCTGCTAATTTGGCAGCGCTAGAATTAGGGGAGCAGGTGAGGAGAACGGTTTCTAAGCCGGCCCTTTTTGCTTCTTTTGTTTCCCAGATTGAATCTTTTTCGCCAGAGGCCGAGATAATGATGGCATGGCTGATAGTTTTGTTTTTAATTAAGTCGCGATAGCGTTTAAGTATTTCCGAAAAATTGCTTTCGTTAGCAAATAAAGCCTTCTGTCCGTCAAATATTGCTTGGCCGGTGTTATAAGCATTACCGCTACCGACTACAATGGGGAAGGAATATTTTTTTAAGCTCAAGCGGATTGGGGGATTTTTTTGAAAAAAATCTAACGCTTTTAAGACGCTGAGGTTGAGAGAATCTAGTTCCATAGTCTTCATATTTTTAATAATTTGCCTAATTTTATTGATGTTTCCATTATAACGGATATTGATTTTTATTTCAATTTAGGATAAGATTGGGGCGTAAATAATTAATTCTAAAAAAGTATGTCCGGACACTCTAAATGGGCGACTACTCATCGCCAAAAAGAATTGGTTGATGCTAAACGAGGCGCTATTTTTACCAAATTAGCCAATATTATTTCTATTGCCGCTAAAAAAGGCGGCGACCCTGATTCTAATCCGACTTTGCGGGCAGCGGTTGATCGGGCGCGTGATGCGAGTATGCCCAAAGATAATATTGAAAGAGCAATTAAGAAAGGAACGGGCGAATTAGGCGGCAATCAAGTAGAAGAATTATATTATGAAGGCATCGGTCCGGCCGGCATTCAGGTTATTGTTAAGTGCGTTACCGATAATCGGAATCGCAGCGCTTCCACTGTTCGCCACGCCTTTTCTAAAAATGGCGGTTCTTTCGGGGCAGTGATGTGGAATTTTGAGCAAGCGGGAGTCATTTTGCTTAGTAAAGGGGAATTAGCCGCTAAAAATATTAGTTTCGATGATTTTGAATTAGAGTTAATTGATAATGGCGCCAATGACATTAATCAAGCAGATGAGGGTTTAACTATATATATTCTTTTGAGTGATTTCCAGAAAATGCAGGATTTTCTTAAAAGCAAAGGCTTAAAACTGGAGTCAGCAGAAATAGAATATGTTGCCAAAGAAAAAGTGACTTTAAGTGGCCCTGACCAGGAGAAGTGCGATAAGTTTTTAGAAGAATTAGAGGATAATGAAGACGTTAGCGATTATTATACTAATCTCGCGGATTAATTTAGATGAAACTTGTTATTATTTTTTTAAGGCTCGGAAGAAGATTTCAACTGATTCCGAGCCGCTATGTATGGAGAAAATTGTTTTAGGAATTGATCCTGGTATTGCCGACACCGGCTACGGTTTTATCCGCGTTAGTGGTAGTCGTTTAGAGTGTCTTGAGTATGGTTCCATTAAAACTCCAGCTGGCTCAGCCTTGCCCGAGCGTTTAGAAATTTTATATAGTGAATTGAAGCGTCTATTAAAAAAACATCGCCCGCAAGTCGCGGCGGTAGAGCAGTTATTTTTTAATAAGAATGTCCGCACGGCGTTAATTGTCGGTCAGGCTCGTGGCGTCGCTTTATTAGCCATTAGCCAGGCTGGGGTCGCGCTGACTGATTTTACCCCCGCTCAGGTTAAATTAGCCGTTTCTGCCTACGGTCAAGCCTCCAAACTTCAAGTACAAAAAATGGTAAAATTAATTTTAAATTTAAAGGAGTTACCGAAACCGGATGACGCCGCTGATGCTTTGGCGGTGGCTATTTGTGGGGCCAATCATCATCGTTATCAATCAAAATTATGAGTAAGACTCTAAAAATTGTTCATATTGCCTCCGAAGTTTCGCCGTTTTCGAAAACGGGCGGTCTTGGTGATGTGGCTCGGAGTTTACCTAAATCACTAAAACGTTTGGGTCATGATGTCCGTCTCATCACCCCCTTATATGCCAAAGTCATCAGTAAAACGGAGTATAAGCTTAAACCTTTATTCATGAATGTGAAATTAATGCTTAATTCTACCGAAAGTATTGTAGTGAATTATTGGCAAGGCCAATTAATGGAGGATTTGCCGGTCTATTTTATTGAGTGCCCAAAATATTTTTCCAAGCATAAGCGTTTGTATGGCTCTAGTCATGAGAATGCCCGGTTTTTAGTATTTGATGTGGCCGCCTTGAAACTTCTGTCGTTGTTGAAGTTTGAAGCTGACATTATCCATTGTCATGACTGGCAAACTGGCCTGATTCCTTATTATCTTAAACATGACTTTCGTTACTCTAAAACTCTCAAAAATGCCAAGACTGTTTTCACTATCCATAATTTAATTTTTCAATTTGGTCATAATTGGTGGGAAGTTGCGAATGAGGATAAAGATTATGGCCGGGGCCAATTGCCTCATCTCGATAATCCTAAATTGGAAAATATTAATTTTGCCAAAAGAGGGATTTTATCCGCGGATATTATCAATACGGTGAGCGAACAGTACCGTTCGGAGATAATGACCAAGCGCTTTGGCCAGGATTTACATCGAATTTTGCGTAATCGTTCTGACCGCCTTTTTGGTATTATTAACGGCATTGATTATAACGCTTATAATCCAGAAAAAGACCCGGGTTTAGTCCAGCGCTACAGTGCTCAGTCACTCGGAAAGAAGTTATCAGCGAAGAAGGCTAATAAGATTGCTTTTCAGACTAGGGTGGGTTTACCTCAGGATGCACTTACACCGATGTTGTGCACAACATCGCGGGTGACCTTCCAAAAAGGCTTTAATCTTATTCTTAATATCATGCCTTCACTTTTGCGCCTGGACATCCAGCTGGTATTTATGGGTGATGGTAATAAAGAGTATATTCAGCCTTTGAAAAAATTACAGAAAAAGTTTGGCAGAAAGTTGGTTTGGCTGCCTTTTGATGATAAGCTTGAAACGGCGCTTTATGCAGCCTCTGACTTGTTCTTGCTCCCCTCTAATCATGAGCCTTGCGGCATCAATCAATTAATCGCTATGCGTTATGGCTGCATTCCAGTGGTGAGGGAAATTGGCGGTTTGTATGATACGGTTGAAGACTATAATCCCGCCACCGGCCGTGGCAACGGTTTTAGTTTTCAGCAAGAAGATGCTTTAGATTTTTTTGGTGCCATTATTCGTGGTTTAGAGAATTATAGCCACCGTTCTTCTTGGGAGGCTTTAGTGAAGCAAGCGATGCGACAATCTAATAGCTGGGAGATACCGGCTAAGAAATATGTCCAGCTTTATCGCCGGGCGAAACGTTTATAAAATATGTTGTGGTTAAATTTTATTCATCTTTATCAGCCCGCTAATAGCTCTGCCGCTCGCATTAAAGAGGCGGTGGAGAAGAGCTATCTGCGTTTAACCAGGCTGTTGGAGGAGCATCCTGATTTATATTTTACCGCTAATATCAGCGGCTGTCTTTTAGAGCGTCTACGGGATGAAGGATTCACCGATCTTTTAGCGCGCTGGCGCTCTTTGGTGGCTTCAGGACGACTGGAGTTGCTTGGTTCTGCCGCCTATCATGCCTTTTTACCTCTTTTGCCCGAGAGAGAAGTTATTTATCAAATTAAGCGCCATGAAGAAATAAGCGAAGAAATTTTAGGGGCGGTGGTTAAAGGCGGCGGGTTTTTTTTACCAGAAATGGCCTATACCCCTGCTCTCGCTAAATTAGTAAAGGCGCAAGGTTACCGCTGGTTGATTTTAGATGAAGCCTCTTTACCGGCAGATATTAGTCCGGAGGCAGGAGCTGCTTATTTGGATGATAATAGCGGTCTGCAAGTTTTAGTCCGTCAACGTGAATTTTCTAATTCTTACACCCCTGATTTAATCCAGAAACTTTTGGCCGAAGAGAATCCTCAGGTATTATTAGTAACCGCGACTGACGCTGAACTTTATGGCTTAAGGCATGAAGACCCGACCGCTGAATTGGAGAAGATAGTAAAATTTCCCAAGCTACAAACGGAAACAATTTCTTTTTTTCTAAGCAAGGCTAAGCCAGTGCCAATTACCTTTCGCGCCGCCTCTTGGGAGACTCAGCGCCCCGATGATGATAAGCAGGTTTTTTTAGTTTGGAATGATAAGCATAATCGTTTACATCGTGATCTTTGGCGTTTAGCCAATTTAGCCCTAGAGGTTGGCAATAAATATCCGCAAGATCCAAATTATTTTTGGTATCGCTGGCATCTGGACCGAGGTTTGGCGAGTTGTGTGTTTTGGTGGGCGAGTGGTCGCGATTTTTTTCATAATTTCGGTCCGAAGGCTTGGAGTCCAGATGAGGTGGAAAACGGTTTGAATGACTTAGTCCGGGCAGTCCGTTCTTTACAGAATCCTGCCAGTCGCAGAGAAAAGCTTGTGGCAGAAAAATTAGTTCACCAAATTCGTCATCATCTTTGGCGCCAGCATTGGCAGCAATATTTTTAATAGATAATTATTATTTTTTGTTTGGAAAAAATTTATGAATAAGATTTTAACTCTGTTTGATGAAGCTGCCGCCAAGAAATTATTAAAAAAAGAGGTATTACCCTTATATCCAGAATTTCAGGATATTATTAGTTTGAAAATTAAGCCTTATAAGAAATTAATTTGGGAGACAACTTATCATGTAGTGATTGCTTATCGTGTACTTTTTTCTAAAAAGACTGGCGGCGAGCAAAAATTAGAAATTGTTTGTTCGGCTCACAGTAGTGAGCCCAGAGAAGTGGTTTTTAAAGTTTTGTCTTTTCTGTGGTCTAGTGGTTTAGCCGATACAGAAATTGTTTTGCCCCGCCCCCTTTTTTACTCTCCTGAGTTTAATGGCTCTTTTTACCGAGCCATCGCTGGAAAAAATTTATTAAATTTTATTAAAGAAAACGATAGGGGGAAAGTAGAGAGAATGCTTCCTCAAGCCGCCCGCCTTTTAGCTCGTTTGCATTCTTTACATTTACCTCAAGATCTTAGTATCTTTAGCGACAACAACCGTTCTCTTCGTCATGTCGTCCCCGGGCGAGATTTAATTATTAGGGAAATTACAGAGCGCTTTAAGGGCGCATTTGTTGATGATATTGCTTCATTTTATGAAAGATTTATTGTCGCTGAAGAGTCATTTTTTAGTAGCCAGAATAAGCGCTGGCTTATTCATGGTGATGCCCATCCAGAAAATATTATTGCTGTCGGTGGACACAAGATCGGCGTTATTGATTTTACCGATTTTTGTCCAGCTGATTATGCCCGGGATTTAGGAGCTTTTTTGCAACAATTAGAATACAAAATTGTCCGCAATCTTAATGATTCTACTTTTGCTCTAGAGATGAAGCGTCTTTTTCTTAAATCGTATTTTGAAGAATCAGTGGAGAAGTTAGATGATTCTCTGCAGGCGCGCATTGATCTTTATTATAATTGGACGGCTATTCGGACGGCGACTTTTTGGTTGTTAAAGCATGAATGTGAGCCGGATAAGGCAGTCGCGGCTATTGCTATGGTTAAAAATAATTTTAATACTAATCGTCATGCTCAAGACTAGTCATAAATCAAATAAGAAAAAAGTTTTGTTTTGCGCCGCTGAAGCGGTGCCTCTAGCCAAGGTTGGTGGCCTTGCTGATGTAGTTGGTTCTTTGCCCGCAGCCTTACGCGCTCAAAACATAGACGCCAGGATTTTAATGCCGGCCCACAGTTTCATTTCTTTGCGCCGTATTGGTGCTAAAAAGATTGCCTCTTTTATTATTAAAGTCGGCGCTAAAAAGGAGAATGTTGGTTTATATCATGCAAAAGTTCAGGCTGTTGATTATTATTTATTGCAAAATAAAAACTATTTTAGTCACGAGGTTTATGATGCTAGCAGCGGCCCTAAATATTTATTTTTCTGTCGAGCTGTTTTAATGTCTTTAGATTTTCTTTCTTTTTCTCCTGATATTATCCATGCCCATGATTTTCATGCCGCCCCTATTTTAACTGAGTTGGGAAAGCGACCACGAGCTGAGCGCCCGGGTTTGGTGCTCACTATCCATAACCTTCAACATCAGGGCTGGATTGAAAATTCTCAAATTACTTCTTTTGGTTTTAAGCTTGAAGACTTCCCCGCAATCGCTAAGAGTAAAGATAATAGCTCCTGGATTAATCTATTAGCGGCTGGTATTGCTTGCGCAGATAAGGTGACAACGGTTAGTCCGAATTATGCCCGAGAGATATTAAGCCCCGCTTACGGACAAGGCTTAGAAACGTTATTAGCTTCTCGTCGTCATGATTTAATTGGTATTTTAAATGGTATTAATGTTAATGATTATAATCCTCTCAAAGATGCTAACTTAGCCCTTAGTTATGGTGATAAAAATCTAGAGAAGGGAAAGCTCCTGCATAAAGAAGCAATTTGCTCTTATTTACATTTAGAAAATAATCTTGCGCCTCTTTTGGTTTTTATTGCCCGTTTTTCTTGGCAGAAAGGTCTTGATTTATTCGCTGTCAACGCTCTCCAGACTTTAGTCAAAAAATATCCTTTTAATCTAGTACTCTTAGGTAGTGGTGAAGAAAAATATGAAAGCTTGGCCTTACATTTAGAACAGAGTTTGCCGGCCAATGGGCGTACTATTATTGCCTTTGATGATGTTTTAGCTCGTAATTTGTATGCTGCTGCTGATTATTTTCTGGTTCCGTCTCAATTTGAGCCATGTGGTTTAACACAAATGATTGCAATGCGCTATGGCGCTGTTCCCATTGTGCGGGCGACTGGCGGTTTAAGGGATACGGTGATAAATAATCACACGGGCTTAGTCTTTAAAGATTATTCCGCGGAAGCTTTTATTAAGATTATCGCAAAAGCTTTACACCTCTATTATCATGATCAAAAAAAATATCAGGATTTACGAGCTCAAGGTCGGCAGCAAGATTGGTCATGGCGAGCGTCTGCGCCTGCATATCGTCGCCTTTATGATTCAGTTTAATTAATTTTTTTAAGATGATTAATAAAAAAATAAAAATTGCCCATATTCATGTTTGGGATAAGACTAATAAGGGTGACTTGGCGATTGTTTTAGCCGTCCAAGAATTGTTGCGCTCCTCTTTTCCTAAGGCAGTAATTTCTGACTACCCGGTTGAAGTTTTGAAAAAGAAAGATGTTTCTGTTTTAAAAAAATTAAATTCCGCTGATTTAATTGTGATGGGCGGGGGCGGTTTATTTTACCGTTATTTTTTACCATTTTCGCTCGAGATGATTGCTGGTTTAAGAAAACCTTTTATTATTTTCGGAGTCGGCTATATCCGGGAGGTGGGAGCCCCCGCTTTAAAGCCAGCTGAGCGCGACAGTATTATTGCCTTAGCCAGGAAAGCTTCTTTAATTGGTGTTAGGGAGAATTATACTAAGCGTTTTTTAGTAAAATATGGCTTAGCAGCTGATGATGTTAAAGTTATTGGTGACCCCGCTTTGCTTTTGTCGGAAAAGTTGCCACAACTAAAACTCCGTCCCGGCTTTAAGTTGGGCTTAAATTTGAATTATTCTGGTTGGTTGGGTTTTGGCAGATGGCGAGAAGATATTCTTAACTCTTATCGAGAAACTGCTGAATATTTTCAAAAGAATTTTCAGGCTTCTGTGTATTATCTTAAGCATCATCCGGGCGAAGACGCAATTTATCCCGAGCTGAAGATAAAAAATTTATTACTGCTCGATGAAGATCCATCTCGGCAAAAAGGGGCTTACGGACAACTCGATTTAGTCATTGGCATGATGCTTCATTCTTGTGTGATGGCGGCGGGAGCGTTAACGCCAGAGATAAACGTGGCCTATGATTTACGTAATCGCAATTTTGCGAGATTTCTTGGTTGTTCAGAATTAGTAGTAGAGTTGCCTGATCTGCGAAAAGGAGTTTTATTAAAACGCGCACGGGCGGTTATTGCTGCTAATAAAAAATATCGTCATCATTTAGATATTTTTCATGCCCGTGTTTTTAAAAGGACTCAGGATTTTTTAAGAGAAATTGAAAAATTAATTTAGAGGATTTTTAAATATTTTTTATGTCTGCTTCTCATTCTTCTGGATTTTGGCCGGTTGTAGCTGCTTTTGTTGGTAATCGTACCGTTTGCGTGGGTAAATTTGCCGGCTTTTTAGTTTCCGGTTCTAGCGCGATGTTCTCGGAGGCTGTCCATAGTTTTGCCGACACCGCTAATCAGTCTTTATTACTTATAGGTTTGAAGCGTTCGCGCTTAGCGCCATCATTAATATCCCTACGGACATGGGCGAGAGCGTTACATCTGGGCCTTAATTTCAGCTTGTGGCATCTTTTTTGTGGGCGCCGGCGTCACGGTTTATCATGGTATTAGTGCTTTATGGCATTCCTCATCTTTTCGTTTTAGTTTTTGGCCGGTTTTCATTTTAATAACTTCTTTTATTATTGAAAGCTTTACTCTATGGCTGGCTTTTCGAGAGTTGCGTCGCAGTCATCCGGGAGAGCGTTGGTCAAAAATATTTAAGAATGCTGACCCCACCACTCTCGCCATTGTTTATGAGGATGGTTTAGCGGTTTTTGGAGTTTTGATTGCTTTATTAGCTTATCTGTTAACTGAATTTACGGGTAATCATTATTGGGATGCTGCCGGTTCTATCTTCATTGGTATCCTCTTGGGGGTGGCGGCGGTAATTTTAATTAATAAAAATAGACATTATTTAGTAACCACTTCTATTCCTAAAGAGATGGAGGATCAAGTTAAGAAGATTTTGATGGCCGATCCGAGTATTGAGAAGGTTATGGATTTTAAGTCGGCGATTTTAGACGTTGATAAGTATTTAATTAAATGTGATGTGGAATTCAATGCCGCTGCCATGATTCAGTATCTAGAGAAACATCATTTTCTGTCTAATGAATATAAAGAGATTCAGGGTGATTATGAGGAGTTTATGAAATTCTGTGTTGACTATATGGATAGGGTGCCGCGTTTGGTTGGACGAAAAATTGATGAAATCGAGAAACGTATTCAGGAGCGTTTTCCCCAAATAGTTTTTATTGATATTGAAATAAATTAAAAAGTTAACTTGGTGATTTGAGCTTTTTACCCCCTTTTTGTATAATGGAAACGTAATCATTAATTGTGCCGCCATTTTCTGGGGCTTTAATTATATGGGTAGAAAAAAGAAAAATACGAACAACCCCCTGGAAGCAATTAATTTGCCCAATTTTGAATTAGACAATCGGGCAAAGCGGAGTATAGGGATAGTCTTAGTTTTTACCTTCGGTCTCATTTCTCTGTTGGGTTTATTTGACCTTTCTGGTCAGGTGGGGCTGTTTTTGTCCAAATGGTTGACTTTGATTTTTGGTTTCGGTAAATGGCTAGTGCCCCTTGTTTTTCTTTTTTGGGGGGTCTTGTTGGTGCGTAATAAAACTGTAGAAGTTAAGTTTAGCGATTATTTAGGTTTAATTTTACTGTTTATTTCTTATCAAACCTTATTTCATTTTTTCTTAGATCAAAGTGAATGGTTGTCCAGCGTTAAGGAAGGGATTGGCGGCGGTTATGCTGGCTACTATCTTAGTCGCGCCATTTTCTATATTTTTGGTTTTTGGGGCGGGGTGATTATTTTGTTGGGTCTTTTTTTAGTTTCTTTAGTGATTGTATTTAACACCTCTCTGGCAAAAATTATCGGTCGAGAAAGCTTGCTTGCTTCAATTTATAAGGCTATTGGTCAGGCCTTTAAGAGCTTATTTGCATCCTCACCTTTAAACTCAGAAAAAGAGTCTCCGGAAGCAGATTTATTAGCTCAAGCACGGGAAGAAGTTTTGAGTGCTTGGCAGAGCCGTGAAGTTAGCGCCGAAGAAGAGCCGGCAGAGGAGGGGGACGCTTTAGCAGCCGAGGTTGCAGCTGTCCAGGAGAAATTAGCTCATTCCGCCAAGGAAAAAATTCAAGAGAAAATTGTTTGGCCAAAGAAACAAATTAAAATCGATGTTCCTTTGGAATTACTTAATGGTAAGGCTGGGCAGGCGGTTGGCGGTGATACTCAGGCTGGGGCGGCAAAAATCAAGCGCACTTTAGAAAATTTTGGCATTGCTGTGGAGATGGCTGATACTAAAGTCGGTCCGACTGTTACCCAATATACTTTTAAGCCGGCCGAGGGGGTTAAAGTTTCGCGCATTATCACTTTGAATAACGATTTATCTTTAGCCTTGGCGGCGCATCCAATTAGAATTGAAGCGCCGATTCCCGGGCAGTCATTAGTAGGGGTAGAGGTGCCTAATAAGGCTAAGGCGATTGTAGGTTTAAGGGAAATTTTAGAAGATAATGTTTTTAAGACCAGGAAGCATAACATGATGATTGCCTTAGGTAAAGATGTTTCTGGGACTTCTTGGATTTATGACTTAACGCGTATGCCTCATTTATTGGTGGCGGGGGCAACTAATTCTGGTAAGTCTGTCTGTTTAAATACTATTATTATCTCTTTGCTTTATCAGAATAATCCCGGTGATCTGCGCTTTATTATGGTTGATCCTAAGCGAGTAGAGCTTCCAGCTTATAATGGCATCCCTCATTTATTAACTCCGGTTATTACCGAAGTTTCTAAAACTATTAACGCCTTGAAGTGGTGCTTAAATGAAATGGATCGCCGTTACGATGTTTTAAACAAGGCTGGTAAGAAAAATATTCAGAGCTATAATAGCGATAAAGCCGCAGAAAAGATGCCTTATATTATTTTTATTATCGATGAGTTGGCAGATTTTATGATGACTTCAGGCAAGGAGATGGAGGCAGCTATTATCCGTTTAGCGCAGATGTCCCGGGCTGTTGGCATCCATTTGATTTTAGCTACTCAGCGCCCTAGTGTTGATGTTATTACTGGCTTAATTAAGGCTAACGTTCCTGCTCGTATTGCTTTTTCTGTTGCTTCTTTGGTCGATTCAAAAACTATTTTAGATATGAGTGGAGCGGAAAAATTATTAGGGCAAGGAGATATGCTGTTAACTACCGCTGAGCTGGCGAAGCCGAAGCGTATTCAGGGTGCTTATGTGAGTGATCAAGAAATTAATGATGTGATTAGCTATATTAAAGAGAAGAGTGGTGAAGTTGATTATCTTGAAGGCGTCACTGATCGCCAAAAAGTTGGCGGTGTGGCTGGCGTTGGTTTGGATGGCACTCATGGCGATGAGGATGAGTTAATGTCAGAAGCTCAGGAGATTATTATTAAGGCAGGGAAAGCTTCTACTTCTTTATTACAGCGCCGTCTTTCCATTGGCTATGGACGAGCTGCGAAGATTTTAGATATGTTGGAAGATGCTGGTGTTATTGGGCCCTCTAATGGCTCCAAGCCGAGAGAAATTTTAATTAGTCGGGAGCAATTTGAAGAGATGCAAAGTCAAGGCGTTAGCGCTATGCCTGTCCATCGTCGGTCTGAAGCTTCTGTCCCTTCTAGCTATCTTGATGGTGATGAGGGCGATGATGGCTCTTTAGCTTTTGTTTCTGGAGAGTCTCCAGATGAAGAAGCCACTGATGAAGAGGAGCTTGAAGAAGGTGAACTAGTAGCCGAAGACGAACTTGTAGATAATCAGGTCGAAGATGTCCCCGATTTCTTATTAGATAAAAATGGCCCTGACGATGATGTTCAAAGCGAAGACGAGATTCTGGAAGAAATCCAGCCAATACCAGCCGCTGCTGTGACTAAAAAAGAAACGAAACCGCGGGTTTTTGATGATGAGGATGACGGAATGTTTTTTAGTCGTTAGTTCTAATAATAATTTATTACTTTAAAGGCCAAATTTGGCCTTTTTTGTATAGTTTTTTCTTTTTATCTTTCTTGTTATAATATTTAAGTATGCTTTCTCAAATCAAAAAATTAATACCCTTAAAGATGTTTCGCGCCTTACAGCCCGCCTATCATTTTCTGATGGGTTATTTGGCGGCTTTATATTACCGTTTTCCTAGCCGGCAGCTATTAGTTATTGGCGTCACGGGCACTACCGGCAAGACTTCAACCGTCTATTTTCTAGCTCGTCTGCTTTCTGCTAGCGGCTATAAAGCTGGCTATACTTCAACAGCGCAGTTTAACGATGGCCAGCGTGAATGGTTGAACGATAAGAAGATGACTATGCCTGGGCGATTTTTCTTGCAGAAAAATCTACGGCGGATGATTAAAAACGGTTGTCGGGCGGTGGTTGTGGAAACAACTTCTCAGGGGATAGAACAGTTCCGTCATCGTTTCCTTAATTATGATTTGCTCTTATTCACCAATCTCTATCCAGAGCACATTGAAGCCCATGGCGGCTTTGAAAATTATAAGCAAGCGAAGGGCGAGTTGTTTTCTCATTTGCGCCGTTGTCGCCCAAAGTATTTAGGAGCGGATAATAAAGTTGTCTTGAAGTCTAGCGGTCTACAGAAGACGGAGCTTAATAAGATTAAAAAGACAATTATTGTTAATGGCGACGATGAATATGCTCCTTATTTTTTATCTTTCCCCTCTGAGAGAAAATGTGTCTATACGCTTGATGCTAATTTAAATAGCCATCGATTATCTGGCTCGGATGGATCCGAAGTATTGCCTCGTCCTGAGTTTTTTGTCTATGAGCCCTTATTTTCTGATATTAATGGTTCTGATTTTCAGTTAGCCGGACAACGTTTTCACTTGCCTATTCTAGGTTCATATCATGTTTTTAACGCCGCCGCTGCTTTAGCAGTTTTAAATACTTTGGGCGTAGATTTACCCTCTCTAGTGCCCGCTTTGGCAGATATTAAAGTTTTAGCAGGGAAGATGGAAAAGATAGAAGTGGGTCAATCGTTTACCGTTCTTGTAGATTATGCTTTTGAGCCTAAGGCGATGGCGGCTTTATATCAAAGTTTAGAATTTATTCCTCATCGGCGTTTATTGCATATTTTGGGCTCAGCTGGTGGGGGTCGAGACGAGTCGCGGCGTCCAGTTTTGGGTAAAATGGCGGGAGAAAAAGCTGATATTGTGATTGTGACTGACGAAGACCCATATGATGATGATCCTCAATTAATAATTGATCAGATAGCTATAGGGGCGGAGCATATAGGGAAAGTTTTAAATAAGGATTTATATAAGGTGCTTTCTCGGCGTGAAGCTTTTGCCCTTGCCTTTAGCCTGGCTCAAGCCGATGACCTCGTGTTAATTACCGGCAAAGGAGCGGAGCAATATATTTGCGGCCCCCAAGAAAGTAAAACGCCATGGGATGACCGTATAGTGGCTAGGGACGAATTAAAGAAGCTTGGCTTTAGTTTGCTCTAATAAATATTTTTAAGCTGTGGAGAAACTGTGTATTGACAAAAGTTGACTATTGTAATATTATAGAAAATACAATCAGCTATTAGGTAAAAATCCCATTAAAAACGGCCGGTAAGGTGTAAATTTATTCTCTGCTCACCAATCCGTTTTTTTTGTATTTTTCGCCAAAATTCACTTTATAAATAAGCTTTATTCTAAAGTGATTATAAACTCCAGGTGCAATTAAATAAAAGATAGGGAACTCAAACATTTTTAAGTTTGAGATTTTTTTGTTGAAAGCACCTCTCTCATCAAGTCAATAAAATTCAGGCCGGACTATCGCTTTTCTGTTTATCAGATGGCGCTTGGTTTGTTGCCCATAAAGTTCTATGTCTAATGCGACCGTCGTGGACAAAAAAATTTCCGAACGCAAATTTTTCACCGACTTCAAAGAGGTGATGGCTTTGCCAGACTTGATTGAAATCCAGAAGGATTCTTATCGCTGGTTTTTAGAAGAAGGCTTAGCGGAATTATTTGATGAGATTAATCCTGTTACCGATTTTATCGGTCGGGATTTAGAGTTATATTTTGAAGATTATTACTTGGACGAACCTAAGTTCTCCGAAACCGAGAGCCGCGAAAAGAACATTACTTATGAGGCTCCCTTGCGCGTCAAGACTCGGTTACTCAACAAGAAGACTAGCCAAGCCTCTAATCAGGAGGTTTATCTTGGTGACTTCCCAATCATGACCGATAAAGGCACTTTTATCATTAACGGTATCGAGCGCGTTGTTGTTTCTCAACTCATTCGCTCTGCCGGCGTCATGTTCACCGCTGAATTTATTAAAGGGAAAAAATGTTACGGCGCCAAGATTATTCCTAATCGCGGTGCCTGGTTAGAAATTGAAACTGATTCTAATAAAGTTATCTGGGTGCGTATTGATCGTAAGCGTAAAGTAGCGGTAACCTCGCTTTTGCGCGCTTTTGGTTATGAAACTGATGAAGAATTAAAGAAACTTTTTAGTGATGTTGATTTAGTAAAAAATAGCGATGAAGCTACTTATATTGAAGCAACGATTGAGAAGGATACTGCTAAAAATGAAGCCGAAGGTTTACAGGAAGTCTACCGCCGCATCCGTCCGGGTGATCTCGCTTCTGTGGAAAATGCCCGTCAGCTCATCCATTCCATGTTTTTCCGTTTTGACCGCTATGATTTTGGTCGAGTTGGTCGCTATAAATTAAATCGCCGCTTTAGTTTAGATTTACCGAACAAAAAGGAAAATCGGGTTTTACGTAAAGAAGATTTGTTATTAATAGTGAAGGAAGTTATCCGTTTAAATATTACTAAGGAGGCGGAAGACGATATTGACCATTTGGGTAATCGTCGTATCCGGGCCATTGGTGGTTTGATTCAGAATCGTTTCCGTGTTGGTTTGGCCCGTATGGAGCGCATCATCAAGGACCGTATGTCTACGACTGATATTGCCACCTTAACTCCAAATAAGTTAGTTAATTCCCGTCCGGTTATTGGGGTGGTAAAGGAATTCTTCATGTCTTCCCAGCTTTCCCAATTCATGGATCAGACTAATCCTCTAGCGGAATTAGAGCATAAGCGTCGTTTATCAGCAATGGGCCCGGGTGGTTTAACTCGAGAACGCGCTGGCTTCGATGTTCGCGATGTACACGCCACTCACTATGGTCGTATCTGTCCGATTGCTACCCCCGAAGGTCCAAATATTGGTTTAGTTGGACATTTAGCTAGTTATGCTCGTTTAAACAGTTATGGCTTTTTAGAAACTCCTTATCGCCGTGTTAAACATGACAAGACCGGCAGTCACGTCACCGATGAAATTGTTTATATCGACGCTTTTGAAGAAGAAAAATATATTACTGTTGACTCCACTATCCCTGTCGGTCCAGATGGTCGTTTTGCTATTGGTCGTTATGAGGTCAGAAAATATGGTCAGCCGGGCATGGAAGAGGTTAATAAGATTGATTTTGTCGGTGTCGCCGCTAACCAGATTATTTCTATCGCTACCTCCCTTATTCCTTTCATGGAACACAATGATGGTCAGCGCTCTTTAATGGGTACGAACATGCAACGTCAGGCTGTGCCTTTGGTGAAGGCGGAGGCGCCGGTGGTTGGTACAGGTGTGGAAGCTCGGGCAGCCCGCGATAGCGGCCATGTCGTTATTTCAAAGGAGGACGGTATTGTCGTCCGGTCTGATGCCGCTGTTATTGAAGTGGAAAATAAGAAGGGAATTGTTACTAAATATCCGTTGAATAAGTTTTTACGTTCCAATTCCTCTACTTGCATTAATCAACATCCTTTAGTGATGGTGGGAGACAAGGTTAAGGCCGGTCAAATTTTATCTGATGGCCCCTCTATTGATAATGGCGAATTATCCTTAGGTCGCAATGTTTTAGTGGCTTTTATGACTTGGGATGGCTATAACTACGAAGACGCTGTTATTATTTCTGAGCGTTTAGTAAAGGAAGATGTTTATTCTTCCATTCATATTGAAAATTATACCATTGATGTTCGTGATACTAAATTAGGTCCAGAGGTAATTACCAATGACATTCCTAACATCAGCGAAGAGAAGTTAAAAAATCTTGATGAGGACGGCATTATTCATATTGGCGCTGAAGTTTCTTCTGGTGATATTTTAGTTGGCAAGATTACGCCTAAAGGTGAAACTACTTTATCGGCAGAAGAGAAATTATTACGTGCTATCTTCGGTGAAAAAGCGAAGGATGTGCGCGATTCTTCCTTATACTTAGAGCACGGTGAACACGGCAAGGTGGTTGATGTGAAAATTTTCTCTCGCGAAGAGGGCGATAAATTGGCTGCCGGTGTTTTGAAATCAATTCAGGTGTCAGTAGCTAATCTTCGTAAGATTCAGGTGGGCGATAAGATGTCCGGGCGTCATGGCAACAAGGGTGTTATTTCTCGGGTTGTTCCTGCGGAAGATATGCCTTATATGGCTGACGGCACCCCGATTGATATCATTCTTTCTCCTTTAGGTATTATTTCCCGTATGAATTTGGGCCAGCTTTTAGAAACTCATTTAGGCTTTGCAGTTAAAAAACTGGGTTATCGCGTTGCTACTCCGGCTTTAAATGGTATTACCGAAGAACAAATTCGCGGTGAATTAAAGAAGGCTGGCTTGCCGGAAGATGGCAAGGTAGTTCTTTATGATGGCAAGACTGGCGAGGCTTTTGATCATAAGATTACGGTGGGCTATAAATATGTTTTGAAATTAAATCACATGGTGGAGGATAAAATTCACCAGCGCTCCATCGGTCCTTATTCTTTAATTACCCAGCAACCTTTAGGTGGTAAAGCGCAGTTTGGTGGCCAGCGCTTCGGAGAAATGGAAGTATGGGCTTTAGAGGGTTATGGCGCTTCTCATACGCTACAAGAAATGTTAACGATTAAATCCGATGATGTTCCTGGCCGCAGTAAAGCTTACGAGGCTATAATTAAGGGTGAAGAAATTGAGAAGCTTAATGTCCCCGAGTCATTCAATGTTTTGATCCGGGAACTTAAAGGCTTAGGTTTGAGTGTGGAATTACTAGGTGGTAGTGGCGGCCAGCCTGCTTCCGAAGTGGAAACTGAGTTGGATCTTCAAGAAAAGAAAGACCCACGCTATGACTATGATAAACCGGAAATTATCGTTGCTGACGACCTCGTGGCCGCACCAGAACCGACTGAGGAATAATTTTACGACCGCTTTAATCAATTCATTCCATAATATATATGTTGAACCCAATTAAAACTAGCGATTTCGACGCTATTCGCCTGAAGCTTGCTTCTCCCGAAGAGATTCTTTCTTGGTCTCACGGAGAGGTGACGCGGCCGGAAACGATTAATTACCGCACGCAGAAGCCGGAGAAAGACGGCTTATTCTGTGAAAAGATTTTTGGTCCGACTAAGGACTGGGAGTGCGCCTGCGGCAAATATAAAAAAATCCGCTATAAAGGAATTGTTTGCGATAAGTGCGGAGTAGAGGTTACTCGCAGTGTGGTACGTCGGGAGCGCATGGGTCATATCACCATGCAGATTCCTTGTACCCATATTTGGTTTTTGCGGGGTATTTCTTCAAAGATTGGCTTGCTTTTAAATCTTGGTATTCAGTCTTTAGAAAAAGTAATTTATTTTGCTAGTTTTATTGTTACCGACGTTGATGAAGGCTTAAAAGAAGCGGCCTTAGAGCAAGTTAAGAGTGAACATAAATCTAAGCGTAAAAGCATTGATAATGAATTTAATCAACAAGTTAAAAAAGCTCAAGATAGTCGCGCTCAGCTTGTCAAAGATGGTAAGAAAAAAGATGATATTGATGATGAAATTAACGAGTTGGTTAAAGTAGCTACTCGGGATCGCGATGAAAAGATTGAAAGATTGGAAGAGGACTTTGCTCAAGTTATTAAAGAGCTGAAAGAATTAAAGCCGCTTTTAATTTTATCGGAGCATCAATATCAAAATTTAAGTTTGAAATTTGGTCACTTATTTGAAGCGGGTATTGGCGCCGAGGCCATCCGCCGTTTATTAGAGAGGATTGATTTGGAAAAGAGTGTTAATAAGGTAGAGGAAAAACTCAAAGACGCGGTTGACTCTAAGCGGGATAAATTAATCAAACGCTTGAAGCTTTTAAAGAGCTTCCGTAATAATAATTTGCGCCCGGAGTGGATGATTCTCAATATTTTACCGGTGGTTCCTCCTGATTTGCGCCCGATGGTGGCTTTGGATGGTGGTCGTTTTGCCGCCTCTGATTTAAACGATCTCTATCGTCGCGTTATTAACCGCAATAATCGCTTAAAACAATTAATTGATTTGAACGCCCCGGAAGTTATTTGTCGCAATGAAAAGCGCATGTTGCAGGAAGCGGTTGACGCTTTGATTGATAATTCTGCCCGCCATACTAAGACTGTGACTGCCTCTACCGGTCAGAAGCGTCAGCTCAAATCTTTAGCCGACGGTTTGAAGGGTAAACAAGGGCGCTTCCGTCAGAATTTATTAGGTAAGCGCGTGGATTATTCTGGTCGCAGCGTAATCGTGGTGAACCCTAAATTAAATCTTGACCAGTGCGGTTTGCCGAAGATTATGGCACTGGAGCTTTTTAAACCATTTATTATTAGTCAATTAATTAAGCGGGAAATTGTGCATAACGTGCGCAGTGCTTCCCGTTATATTGAAGCTGGCCATGACGAAGTTTGGGATATTTTAGAAGAAACGGTTAAAGAAGCTTTTGTGCTTTTAAACCGTGCCCCCACTTTACATCGTTTAGGCATTCAAGCTTTTAAGCCTATTTTAATCGAAGGTAAGGCTATCCAAATTCATCCTTTAGTTTGTACCGCTTTTAACGCCGACTTTGATGGTGACCAGATGGCCGTGCATGTGCCTTTGACTAAGGAGGCGAAGAATGAGGCGGCTAACATTATGCTGTCCTCCCATAACTTGCTGAAACCAGCGACCGGCGACCCGATTGTAGCACCGGCTCAGGATATTGTTTGGGGAACTTATTACATCACTCTTGAAGATCCGGCCTTTAAAGATAAGACTGATCAAGAATTGAAGCATTTTTATGATGATAACGATGCAATTTTAGCTTACGAAAATAATTTTATCACCCTTAATGAACCGGTTGTCGTCAAAATCAACAACGAACGTATGCGCACGACTGTCGGAAGAATGATTTTTAATCTTATTCTTCCGGAGAAATTGCGTTACATCAATGAAGTCGTGGGTAAAGGCAAATTAAAAGATTTAATTCGTGAGTGTTTGCGCCTTTATACCGAAGATGAAACTGTTAAATTTATTGATAACTTAAAAAACAAGAGCTTTGCCTTTATCACTAAGTCTGGTCTTTCTTGGGGTTTTGGTGACCTGCCTAGTCTATCAGAAAAAGATCGTTTGATTGAAAATGCTAACCAACAGGTTGATTTGATTCAGGAGCAGTATGAAGAAGGTCTTTTAACCGAAAGCGAGCGTTATGCTAAAGTGATTGAAGAATGGACTAATACTAAAGATAAAATTGCTGATATCTGTAAAAAGGGCTTAGTTAATATTCTCCCGGTGTATTCCATGATTGACTCAGGTGCCCGCGGTTCTTGGGCTCAGCCGGTTCAGATTTTAGGTATGAAAGGTTTAGTTACCTCGCCTTCCGGCGCTATTATTGAACTACCAGTGAAGGGAAACTTTAAGGAAGGCTTCGGTGTTTTGGAATATTTCATTTCCACTCACGGTGTGCGCAAAGGTCTATCTGATACCGCTTTAAGAACGGCTAATGCTGGTTATTTAACGCGTCGTTTGATTGATGTCTCTCAGGATGTGATTGTTACCGAAGAAGATTGCGGCGATAAGAAGGGTGTTCGTTATACCCGTGAAGAAACTGATAAGACTGGCGAAGATTTTTACAAGAAGATTATCGGCCGCTATTTGGCTCAAGATTTAGTTGATGAAAAGGGTAAATTGATGTATAAGGCGGGATCTTTAATTAATGAAGATGTTTCTAAAGATTTAAAGACTAAGGCTATTAATGAGCTTTACCTACGCTCTGTTCTCAGCTGTCATTTACATAAGGGCGTTTGTGCTAAGTGTTATGGCTGGGATTTAGCTTATAATAAAGAGGTTAAGCTCGGTTCCGCTGTTGGTATTATCGCCGCTCAGTCTATTGGTGAACCAGGTACGCAGTTAACGATGAGAACCTTCCATACGGGCGGTGTGGCCGGACAAGATGATATTACTCAAGGTTTGCCGAGAGTAGAAGAAATTTTTGAAGCCCGCAGCCCGAAGAAAAAAGCTTTAATTTCCGACGTCGCTGGTAAAGTTAAGATTGAATTTGCCCAGAAGACTATTAAAGATCAGGATGGCAAGGATATTGTTGTTCCTAATATGCAGGCCAAGATTTTGAGCATCGTTTATCGCGGCAAAGAACAGGAAAAATATTATTTTTCTGAAAAGATTAACGAGATGAAATTAGCTTCCGGGATGACCGCTAAAGATAAGAAAAAGTTAGCCGTCGAAGTGATGGTGGTCGACGGTGATAAAGTTGCTAAGGGCGTAGAGTTATTCCGTGTCGGCGGTGAGAGCGTAAAAGCTAAGAGCGCAGGCGTAGCCGCCGTTAATGACAAATTTATTGGCATCTCTAAGGAGGTTGATAAAATTAAGGAGTTTTCTATTCTTAAGGGCACGATGTTAATGGTTAAAGATGGTGATACTGTGGAGAAGGGAACGCAATTAACCGAAGGCAGTTTAGATTTACGGGAGCTTTATAAGCTGAAGGGTGAATTAGAGACACAGAAATATATTATTCGGGAAATTCAGTATGTATATTCGTCTCAGGGTCAGCCCTTGAATGATAAGCATGTGGAGATTATTGCTCGGCAGATGTTTTCTCGTTATCTAATTAAAGATCCGGGGGACACTTCAATGTTGCCAGGTGAAACCGTAGAAGCGGAAGTTTTCGAACATGCTAATCAGGAAGTTAAAGCCCATGCTAAAGCCGATCGCTTATTAATGGGTATTACTAAAGCCTCCTTAACCACCGATAGCTTCTTGTCAGCGGC